>OLRG01000014.1_pt1 | contig 213430 bp, 216 predicted proteins | sample 1672331 | NCBI WGS metagenome assembly OLRG01 (sample SAMEA3136672, study PRJEB25190) | human gut metagenome
CAGGGACGCCGTCTCATTCACAAATGAGACGGCGTCCCTGAGCAACTGTCTCATTCTATGCCGGACGTTGGTTCCTGAAGCTGTCGACACCCTTTTGCCACTCGAGATTTGCCTTGGCGGCGGCATAGGCGATGTCGCGGAGCTGATCATTTTCCACGTGCGACAACGCCTCCTCGAGACCGGATATCTCGTCATCGTCGAGGGCCATGGGTTGTGCCTTTCTATAATTCTCTTCCTCTTCTTCGAGGAGCTGCATGGTGGTGAGCTTGCGCTCGCGCGCGACATAACTATCTCTCGAAACCCTGAACGTGAGTTTTTCGACCTGCTCGGCCTTTCGTTCCATCCCTCGCGTCGGCGTCTCATCTTTGTTCAACTCGATGTTGAGGTTAAGCCTGAGAAGCTCGGATTGCATGCTGAGCTCGGTGGCCATAATCGAACTATCGACGTAGACGACAACTTCGGACGCCGCCGTATCAGGTACGACGAAAACACCTGTGACGTGCTTCGCGATACCCTTGTCTACGGAGGTGTTCCATGCGCGCTTTACGCGCGCGGTCGCGGAAAGGTCCGGATTATCGCGCTGGAGGGAGTTGACGACTCCCCGTATCTCGTCCCCGACGTTGTATCCCGTCATCGCACACCCCCGTACCACGTTGATTACTCGTTTAGGTGTCGTGCTTACTATACCGCATTCGGGAGGCAGTGGCGGGGGCGAGTGCCACCATCGGAATGACGCAGGACGGGTGTCGTCTCGTCCCAGACACATCAGTAGTCGTAGCGCGTGCCCTCAATAGGCACGCGCACGACGGTGGCGTGATCGAGGATGTCGTCGGAGAAGTAGTCGAGGTTAGTCGTGGTTATGAAAGTCTGCGCATTCTTCTCGATGAATGCCGTGAGTGCAGCACGATGACGTTCGTCAAGCTCGGACATGACGTCATCGAGCAGGAGGACCGGTTCGGTTCCCATGATCTCGTTCACGAGCTCGACGGAGGCGAGCTTCATCACGAGCACGATGGTGCGTTGTTGACCCTGGGAGGCAAAGAGTCGCGCGTTTTTCCCGTTGATGAAAAACGCCATCTCGTCCTTGTGTGGTCCGACGAGCGATATTCCCCGACGTAGCTCGGCATCGGAAAGCTCACGAGATTGTTCGAGGAGCCTGTCCTGGATGTCCTCGAGCGTCATTTCATGCACGGCGTCGGGTTGTTCGTATTGGGTGATATCTCCACGTTGCCGCCTCTCGTCGCTCGCGCGTTCCCATGAGGGAATGTATCGGGCATCGAGTTGCTCATCGGGCGCGATTCCCTCGTAGATTGTCGTCATCCTGGAAAACAGGCGGTCGAAGAGGCGCCAGCGCGCAAGACAAAGGCGAGCACCATGAACGGCGTGGCTCTCGTCCCACGAGTCGAACAGAGAGCCGCTGTGAATACCATCCTTGATCAGCAGGTTTCGCTGTCTGAGAGCCTGCTGATACTCACTCCTGAGAGTCGGATAGTTCGAGGAAAGTTGCACGGCGAGCGCGTCGATTGCGTCGCGCCTCTTGGAAGACGAGGCCTTTACGAGTTGAAGATCATCGGGAGTGAACAGTACGCAGGGAAGTGATCCTCTAAGGGTAGAGGGGGTTTTCCTCTTGCCGTTCACCTCGTAGGAACGTTCGTTTCCCGAGAGCACGACCCGATGCTCGACACGGCGTTTTCCCTCCTCGAGATCGAGACGGGCATACCCTTGTTGCCTTCCCCACGAGATGGTCTCTGACCATGGGGGCTTCCTGAAGGAGCTGCCCGCAGTCAGGAGCTGGATTGCCTCGATGATATTCGTCTTGCCGACCGCGTTTGGTCCGACGATCACCACGAGGTTGCCGAGGTCGTCGATGACAAGGTGATCGTATCCCCTGAAATCATCGAGGGTGATGCTTGTTATCTTGAGCGACATCGAGTGGCTTGTTTGTTACCTAGTTGAGTCGGACGGGCATCGCCAGATACAGGAAGTCATCCTTGTCGACGTTCTTCAGAATGCCGGGCTTGAGGGACGATTGCAGCTCGATGAGCACATCTCCCCTGATCATGTTGAGTCCATCGAGAATGTACTGATGATTGAAGGCGATTTCCATGCTCGGCCCGTCCACCTCAGCCGGGACGACTTCCGATGCACCACCGACGTCGGCGGTGTTTGCGGAGATGGTGACGTTCTGGCTTTCGGCGGAGAACTGGAACCTTATGGGCGTGTGCGACTGCGCGAGAATCGCGACACGCTTGATGGAGGTGATGAGAGCCTGGGTGTCCATCTGGATGGAGACCTCGTGGTCGGCAGGGATGAGTTGCTTGTAGTTGGGATACGTACCCTCGATCTTACGGCTCACGAACACGGTCTCGCCAAAGGTGATGATGACCTGGTTTTCGGAGAATCCAACGGAAATGGAGTCAGATGAGAGGGCAAGGCGGCATACCTCGTCGAAGGTCTTTCCGGGAATGATCGCCGAAAAATCGGTAATGTCGGTGCTGGGGATGGGAAGCTCGGCGACGGCGAGACGGTACGAATCCGTGGCGGCAAGTGTCACGATGCCGTCTTTGACGGTGAGATAGATGCCAGTGAGGATGATGCGCGACTCGTCACGCGAGACGGCCTTTCCCACGCATCGCACGGCATCTGCGAGTTCGGCAGGAGGGAGCACGATAGTGGTGGAAGGATCGACCTGAGGAAAGTACGGAAAATCGGCCGGATTAAGCGAAGATAGCGTGAACGAGGCATCAAGGCAGGTGATGTGCGTCTGCTCGTCCTTCGTTTCGACTTCTATCGACGCATCGGGCAGACTCTTGACGATATCGGAGAGAATCTTACCGGGAATGACGCAGCGTCCCGACTCCTCGATGTTGGCACTGGTGGCGTGCTTGATGGAGATTTCAAGATCGGTCGTCTGGAAGACGAGCTTTCCCTGATCGGTGGTCTCGAGCAAGATGCCAGAGAGGATGGGGAGGGTCGAGCGAGAAGACATCCCCTTTGACACTGTGTTGATGGCGCCTAGAAGGTCGTCCTTCGAGATTCTGAATTTCACGGTTGCTCTCCCTATTATTATTAGTTCTTATTTATATATATAGTAATTGTAATAAAACAGGTGGAATAGTGGAAAACTTCTCTTTCTCCTGCTCTTTCCCGTTACTTTGGTTGACGTCCGCTGTCGAAAATACGTTTCGTTTTCAACAGGCATTTTAGCGTCTTCCGTTTGTCAAGAAGACTTCAACCTTTCGTTCACTCCTTTTCTACAGGGTTATCCACCTATCCATGCTCGTTGATGAGCAACCTCAGCTGTTCGAGTTGGTCAAACAGCTGACGGTTGTCCTTCTGGTCGCGCTCTATCTTGTTGACGCTGTGCATGACCGTCGTATGGTCACGTCCTCCGAACTTCTTTCCGATGGCCTCGAGGGATTCCTCGGTCATGTATCGGGAGAGGTAGATGGCGATGTGACGAGGGTTCGTGATTCCCTTCGAGCGTTTCGAGGAGATCATGTCGTCGTGCGTTATGTTGAAGAAGCGCTCGACCTCGCTCTGGATGAGTGCGATGTCGATTTGCTTGTCCTTGATGGTGGGGAAGAAGTCCTGCAGGAGTTCCTGCGCCTCCTCGACGCTGATGCTGTCCTTCCTGAGGAGGGTCATGTTGCTCACGAGTCGCGTGATTGACCCTTCCATCTCCCTGATGTTTGATGTGGCGACATCGGCGAGGTAGAAGAGGACCTCGTCGGGGATGTTACCGTAGAAGCTCGTATGTTGGTTGACGCGCGAGAGGTAATTCTTGAGGATTGCCAGGCGCGTTTCGTAATCCGGTGGTTTGATGTCCGCGAGTAGGCCGGATATGAAGCGGGAACGCATGCGATCGTCCATGTCTATGTCCTTTGGCGCGCGATCCGCCGACAGCACGATCTGCTTGTTCCTGTTCGTCATCTCGTTGAAGATGTTGAAGAGTTGGTTGATGGTCTCGTCTTTACCCTCGAGATACTGCACGTCGTCTACGAGCAAGATGTCAACCTGGTGGTACTTGCTGTTGAAAGTGCCCCATTGATTGCGTTGCGTTGCCTCGACGTAGTCATTGAGAAACTTGTTTGCCGAGACGTACCGCGTCGCCATGCGTGGAAAGTTCTGCATGGCGTAGTTTGCGATGGCGACGAGAAGGTGCGTCTTTCCCAGACCCGAGTTTCCGTAGATGAACAACGGGTTGTATGCGGTGCCCGGCAGCTCGGCGACGGCCAATGCGGCACCACGTGCGAATTCGTTGGACTTGCCGACTACGAAGGTGTCGAACGTGCATTTCGAGAAGAGTGCCTCGTCGCCGCTCGTGGGAGATGAGGCGTATTCTCCCCCGACGCGCTCCGCTTCCTCGGCGGCGGCCATGTTCGGCGATGGGGAGTGGCCGGAAAGGCTTGCCGGGTCGACAAACTGGTTCATCCAGTCCGGCTCGGGTTGCTGGACGGTTTCCACTGGTGCAGGCGTTGTCTGCTGTGGAGCCTCCTTCTGGGTGCTGACGCCGAGGCCGACGGAGACGGGCGTTCCCATGACCTGCAAGAGCTTGTCTTGTATTTCCGTGAGATAGTTCTTCCGTACCCATGACTCGACCGGCGTGCTCTCCGCAAGAAGGACGAACTGGTCGCCAAAGACCCCAACGGGCGTGAGCAGGTTCAGAAAGACCGTCTTCGGATCCTCCTCGTCGGTGTCTTCGAGGAGAAGCACAAGCGTCTTATTCCAAATCTCGTCTTTGTCCATCTTCCAAGCCTATCTGTTCAGGAACGAGAGACCCTTTTCGGTCAGTATTCTCTTCTTTCCACCCTCTGTTTTCTTCAACAAGCCCATGTTTTCCAACTTGTTAAGCGATCGATGTCCCGTGGAGAGGCTGATGTCGAGGTTCTGTTCGACTTCCGTCGGACCGATGAGCCCCATCTCCCTTGCCAGGACAAGAATATTGTATTCGCGTTCCGATATGTCATCTCCCGCGTTTTTCTCCTTCTGGGGTATTTCGCGGTAGATGACCGGTGTCGTCTGGGACGTGTTCTTCTCGATCTGTATGGTGACGACGGTACCTTCCTTTATGTTGTCCTCGATTATGAGACGTCCATTCGAAAAGCGCAGGTAGTCCTTTACAATCGGGAGTCCAGATCCGACTCCTCGTATGTACTTGCGCATTTCGCTGGTGGCGGATGTGAATCCTGGATGCTGTGCACGCTGCTTGTCGGTGATGCCCGGCCCCTGGTCGGTGAACTTTATCGTGTTTCCATCTTCGAGGATCGAAATGCAGGGGTTCTTGAATTGGGCGTGTATGAAGTTCTCGCACACTTCCCTAATGACGGTGTAGGGAATTGAACTCCCTTTTTGCTGGGCGAGCTCGTACGTCTTCGACGAGATTTCCTCTATGTATCGTGCAATGTCCGATGGCTCTATGTCGACAATTCTCGGTGCTGACAGAAAGTCATCGTATACGGCAATGCGCGTTGATGTGATTTCCGAAACGTCTTCTTCTTGGCTTTCCATGTTTAGCTGTCTCTTTTCATCGATAATGGAAACCAGTAGTTATCCACAAAGTAAATCACCATTGACAAAGGGTCGGAAGAACGAATAACCCCATGAAAACGAAATCCCTCAACGTGGAATGAAAAACTCTTCATATAGTTTATCAGGTGATTTCATAGTTATGCACAATATTTTCCACCTATGTTGATAAATTATGGAAAAGAAGGAAAAACAACGAGAAAAAGTAAGTTGGAAAATAATGTCAAGTTGAAAAATGCAGTACAGGAAAAAAGAATTCGGAAGTTTTACACGTACATATATTCTTCGTTGTGGAAAAAGAAACGTCAGTTGAGGAAAGAAAGGGCAAGTTGTGAAAAAAGCTTTTCGAGAGATGAGGAAAAGAGGCAAAAAATAATGAAAACCTTGAAAAACTCTAGAAACATGCCTAGAAAAGTGCTGAGTTATCCACAATTTCAACAAAGCCATGCATATTGATTGTGGATAAGATGGGGAATAGATATATTCCCCGGTTGTCGTGCTTTTGTATTCTTTTTTATCTATGGTAAATAAATTTCTTGACTCCTATTTTTACCCTATATTACAATTTTGAAGCTTATCAATAAGTACAAGGGGAGTTTCCCTTAGGAGGAATTGCAATGAAACGTACCTATCAACCTAACAAGCGTAAGCGCGCCAAGTGTCACGGTTTTCGTTCTCGTATGGCAACGCGTGGAGGTCGTAACGTTCTCAAGGCGCGTCGTGCCAAGGGTCGTAAGTGTCTGACGGTCTAAGACCAAACCCCGTCAGCTTCATTATTGAGGACTGGCAGACATGAAGGGCACGATCAAGAGCAAAGAGGATGTAGAGCGTCTCTTCTCACGGGGGAGGCGCTCTACTTCGTCTTTCATGACGATTCTTGTTCGTGAGAATATCTCGTCTATTCAAGGTCGCTGCGCATTCATTGCTGGAAAGAAGCTTGGGACAGCACCTCTGAGAAACCGTTGCAAGAGGGTTATGAGAGAGGTGGCAAGAAATATTGGGGCTCCCTTCGAAGGATATGACATCGCGTTTGTAGCCAAGAAGAAAGTGGCATTCGAAAAGCACGAGGAAATCATGAGGCAGGCAAGAAGGTCTCTCGCCAAACTAGGAGTTATGGATGAGAGCGCCTAAGCCCATACAAGCCGTTCTTGGTTTTCCGAAGCGAGGAGCCATCGCCTTGGTGAACTTTTACCGGAAATATATATCTCCGATGTTCCCTCCTTCATGCCGTTACGTGCCTACTTGCTCTGAATACGCTATGATTGCACTTCAGCGCTACGGGTTTATCAAGGGGTCATGGATGGCGATAAAGAGAATCTGCCGCTGTCATCCCTGGCATCCGGGTGGGTATGATCCGGTGCCGTAATTTGTGATTATCAACAGTCGAGAGGCTAGTATTTATGTGGGATGGAATTCTTAACGGCTGCGCGTCGGTTTTATATGAGCTTGCCAAGCTTGTTGGTGACTGGGGTCTTGCCATTATCATCGTGACCCTGATCATTCGCCTGCTTCTCTTTCCCCTTCAAAGGAAGCAGCTCAAGTCGAGTTTCCAAATGCAACAGGTACAACCAAGAATGCAGGAAATTCAGACACTATATGCTGGTGATCAGGTAAAAATTCAACAGGAGATGCAGAAGCTCTACCAGGAAACGGGATTCAATCCCCTTGCCGGGTGTCTTCCCATGCTCATCCAGATGCCCATCTTCATCATCTTGTTCCAGGTACTCCGTGACAAGATTGGTCAATATGCAGGTGGAGATCTGGCGATCAGTTTCTATAACATTCTTCCGAATCTAACTCAAACGGTACCTGATGCTTTTAACCAGGGCGTGACCTATGCCATCCCATACATCATCTTCATGCTCTTGTTCATTGGGCTTTCCATTGCTCCTATGCTCATACAGCTGAGGCAAAACCAGCAAAACAAAAGTCAGATGACCATGATGCTTGGCCTCATGGGCATTATGTTCATTTGGATGTCCTTCATCTCGCCGGCAGGTGTCATGTTGTATTGGGCGCTTTCCTCCGCCTTTGGCCTTGCGCAACAACTCATTACGCAGCGCATACTTAAAAAGGAGGCTGCGGAAAAGGAAGAGGCAGCACCCGCCAAACCCATCAAGGTAAATGTCGAGCGCCGCGAAAAGAAGAAGCGTCCCACGAAGAAACACTAATGTGGAGGAATCTCATGAACGAGGAATTCGAAAACGAGCAGAATCCCGAGATTGAGGAAACTGACGAGGAAATACTCGACGAAGCAATCGAAGATGATTCGTCAGTCGAGGAAAGAAGCGAAGAGGACCTTGACGAAGTAGCCGATACGGCCATTGAGGTTCTACGAACGATCCTCGCCCACTTCGATGCAGAAGGCGCTGAAATCAACGAATACGAAGGCGATGATCAGGAGATTATTCTCGATGTCGTAGGTGGTGACTTGGCCATTCTGATTGGCAGAAGAGGCCACACGCTTGATGCTATACAAACGCTTGTCTCCAACATCACGAATCGGAAGCTCGGATATAGATATCCCGTTACCATCGATGTTGAAAGCTACAAGCACAGGCAGCGACAGAAAATCGAGTCTCTTGCCTATTCCGCTGCCTCACGTGCCGATCGTCAGGACAGAGAGGTTAGTCTACGTCCCATGAATCCGTACGAGCGCCGTCTCGTCCACATAGCGCTTCGCGATGACGAACGTGTCGAGACCCACTCGGTTGGTGAAGAGCCCAATAGGCATGTCGTCGTCGCGCCGGCATGATATTCGAGACTCTAGACACAGACAAGCAAAAAAAGATACAAGCGTATCTTGATTTAGTCATAGAAAAGAATAAAGAGCTCAATCTGACAAGGATTGAGACAAGAGAAAAGGGAATGCTTCTTCATATAGAAGATTCCCTTTCCTGTATAGATGAGTTCACATCACAGGACGGGCCATTTCTTGACATAGGGACAGGAGGAGGTTTTCCCGGAGTTCCCCTGGCAATCGCCTCAGGGCGAACAGGTGTTCTAATTGATTCCGTACAAAAGAAAGCTCGAGCTGTTCAGGAAATGATTGATGAACTCAATTTATCAAACATGATTCAAGTAAGAGGGATTAGAAGCGAAGAACTGGCTCTGGAGGTAGGCGAGAAATTCTACACCGTCATTGCAAGAGCCGTCTCCTCGCTTCCAACCGTTCTTGAGTTAGCCACACCCCTTCTGGTTTCCCATGGTGAGTTCATTGCCCTTAGGGGGAAGGAAAATGAAAGAAGTATCGAAGAAGGTAACAGGATCGCGGAGAAGCTCGGACTAGAGATGATTTCGAGCAGACATCTATATATTGGTGAGACGTACGAGAGAAACATTCTTGTTTTCAAGAAGGTTGGGAAACCGACAATAAAACTGCCAAGACGAAATGGAATGGCTCAGAAAAAGTCACTTACATGATAATTCCTCTGAATGTTTCACGTGAAACATTCAGAGGAGGTCGGAGCAAATTGTTTCACGTGAAACATGAACAAGAAGTAGTGTATATTGTGAATCAAACTTGCTTTGTTTGGTCGATGAGTAGAGAACATTAGAAAGGAACGACGTGGAATTCAAAGAGGCGAAAAGGAAAGATGCGTCTAGAAACCCTGTTGTTCTAGCAGTCATCAATCAAAAGGGTGGAGTAGGTAAATCGACGACTGCCGTAAACCTTGCCGCAGCGTTAGGTGAGAAGAAATACAAGGTGCTTCTTGTCGATCTTGATGCACAGGGTAATGCAACGACTGGTGTCGGTTATGACAAGACGCAATGTGAAATAAGCACATACAACTGTCTTGTTGATGACGATGTTAAAACAGAAGATGCGATTAGCGAAATCAAGACTAAAAACGTATGGTTACTTCCTGCGACAATTGACCTTGCCGGAGCCGAGACCAAACTCGTCGATGAAATCGCCAGGGAGTTTCGTCTTAGCGATGCACTCAAGGACATCAAAGATGAGTTTGATTTCATATTGGTTGACTGCCCACCATCCCTTGGATTACTAACAGTAAACGCACTTGCTGCGGCCGATAAACTCATCATTCCTATTCAATGTGAGTTTTATGCGCTTGAAGGATTGTCAAAAATCATCGATTCAATGAATATGGTCAAAAAGCGCATTAATCCGAACCTCGATGTCTTCGGTGTTGTAATCACAATGTATGACAAGCGCACAACTCTCTCCAAGGACGTTGCGAAAGAAGTTGAAAACGTATTTGGCGACAAGGTTTTCAAAACGCGAATTCCGCGTACCGTTCGCATTTCCGAAGCACCGAGCTATGGTGAACCCATCACTGAATATGAGCCCAACGGAAAAGGGGCCGAGGCTTATAGAGACCTCGCAAAAGAGGTAATCAAACGATACAAGAAGTGCAGCTGAGACGGAGGGGCACATGGCTACGAAAAAAGGTGGACTCGGTAAGGGTTTAAGTGCTCTTATTGCAGATGCTTCCATGGAATCGGGAAGTGGAACAACGCAAGAGGAACTTGCGATAGCAGAGATTCAACCAAATCCAGATCAACCTCGTAAGGCCTTTGACGAGGAAGAGCTTGCCAACCTTGCAGATTCGATTCGTAAAGAAGGCCTCCTCCAAGCGATAATCGTGCGTCCTAAAGATGGAAAGTATCAGATTGTTGCGGGTGAAAGGCGTTGGCAGGCGAGCAAGATAGCAGGATTAGAATCAGTTCCGGTTCGGATTGTCGAAATGGACGACGAACAGGCTCTCAGAATCGCACTTGTCGAGAACCTACAGCGTTCTGATTTGAATGCAATGGAAGAGGCTCGAGGTTACAAGGACCTAATGGCGAAGGGTGATTTGACGCAGGCCGAGCTTGCCGCCGCCGTTTCGAAATCACGTTCGGCTGTTGCCAATTCGCTTCGTCTGCTTGATCTGCCAAAACAAGTGCAGGATTACGTATATGACGGAGCGCTGACTGCTGGTCACGCACGAGCGATCCTTTCCATTCCTGAGGAAGAGAAGCGTACTAATCTCGCTGACAAAATTATTGCGGAGCACCTGACGGTTCGCGATGCCGAAAACATCGCGCGACTCGTAGCATCTGGTTCGACGGAACGCGCAAAACGTGCTCCCTTACCCCGTTCTTACAAGCTTATTGCAAAACAACTGCGAAGGGAGCTTGATACCCAGGTGCGCATCAAGTCGTCTCGTGGCAAGAACAGAATCGAAATCGAGTTCAAGGACGAAGATGACCTGCAGAGGATATTTAACTTGATTAGCTAGTTCAGGACGACATACTGCTTTTTAAACGTTGACGGAGCTGACCACAGGCTCCGTCAATGTCTTTTCCACGCGACTTTCGTATCGAGTTCTCGATATCCCGCGCGCTTAGCACATTTGATATGTGCGAAGTTCTGTTCGATGGCACCATCATGCCATCATCATGCTTGCCAGGTGTCACCGGATTGAGTGGGATGAGGTTGACGTGGCAGAGCATGCCTTTGCAAAACTCTACAAGCGCCTCGATATGCTCGTCATCATCGTTAACTCCCTTGATCGGAGCATACTCGAGAGATGGTCGCCTTCCGGTAACCTCTCCGTAATGCCTTATCGCCTTTTTCAGGCTGTCGATAGATATATTCGAAACACCTGGCATGAGGGAATCACGTGTGTCCTGGATTGCCGCATGTAAAGATATGGCGAGCGTAAACTGCTCGGGCTCGGTGGAGAAGCGCTCTATGCCATCCAGCAAACCACATGTCGAAACGGTCATGTGTCGTGCCCCGATACCAAGACCCAGCTTCGCGTTCATACGGCGAAGCGCCTCGAGAACCTCGTCGTAATTGAGGAAGGGCTCGCCCTGCCCCATGCAGACGACGTTGCTCACGCGTATGCCGAAGTCATCGGCAACGAGCCTGACCTGATCGTACATCTCACCGCTTGACAGGTTGCGGACAAATTCAGCACGACCCGTCGCGCAAAAGGCGCATCCCATGGGGCATCCCGCTTGGGAAGAGAAGCATACCGTCAAGCGCTTTCCATCCGCGGAGGGGATGCCAACCGTCTCGATGCATGCCCCGTCAGGTAGCTCGAAAAGGTACTTTCTCGTCCCATCCTCCGAAACCTGTCGAGTAACGAGGTCAAGCGAACCGATGAAGAACCGCGCATCCAGCTGGGAGCGAAGTGATAGGGGAAGATTATCTAAATTTGAGATAATCTTTGCGCCACGGGCGTAGAGCCACTCCTCGATTTGCCTAACCCTGAAACGAGGTTGGCCGAGCTCGTCCATGAGCTGCTCGAGCTCCTGGTGCGAGAGGGACATCATGTCGCGCTTTTTCTGCATGGGTAAACCTTGTCTGGACGTGGCGGCGGCCATTACGATACCATTTTGCGCGTCGAACCGCTCCGATGCTCCATGAGAGGACAACATGATCACTACCAAACCGTGTGAACCGGCAGTAACGAGGGTCGTCTTGCTCAAGGGCGGTACAAGCGGCGAGCGTGAAATATCGCTCAGGTCGGGCGCCGCCTGCGCCGATGCGCTGCGCGAGGAGGGTTTCGACGTCATGGAGGTTGACACCGGACAAGATGGTGCCCTCCAGAAGATCATCGAGGCGGATCCCACGGTCATCTTTCTGGCATTGCACGGAAAGGGTGGCGAAGACGGTTGCATGCAGGGGTTTTGCGAGCTCTTGGGCATTCCCTACACGGGGTCGGGAGTTCTCGCGAGTGCACTCGCGATGGACAAGGCCCGTTCCAAGGTCATATATGATGCCGTGGGGCTGAAGACGTCTCCATGGGTCACCCTGCACGCCGGCAAGGACCATGATGCTCGTGCGATTATCGAGAAACTCGGCGAGAAGGTGGTCGTGAAGGCGGCTCATGAGGGCTCGTCTCTCGGTGTCTTCATCGTCGAGGGGCAAACGGACCTCGAGATGGCTATCGAGGACGCCTTCGCCTTTGACGACACGGTTATCGTGGAGAGGTTCGTAAAGGGTACGGAGACGACGGTGGCCGTCCTTGGCAATGCCTCCCTCGAGGCGCTTCCCGTCATTGAGATCGTTCCGCAGGGAGACAGCACCTCCTATGATTTCACGGCGAAGTATGCCGCAGGTGGGTCCAAGCACATCATTCCCGCCCGCCTCGACGAGCGCACGACGGCAGCATGTCAGGAGGCCGCGCTGCGTGCACACGAGGCCCTTGGATGCCGGGGGGTCTCGCGCACGGACATCATGGTTGACGATGAGGGGGAGTGTTGGGTGATCGAGACGAACACCCTGCCCGGCATGACGTCGACTTCGCTATTGCCTGACACCGCGGCTAAGGTTGGCATCTCCTTCGGCGCGCTCTGTCGCATGCTCGTGGAACTTGCTCTCGAAGAGCACGCGTGAGTTTGCTATACTAGCAAACCGCGCCGTAAAGGCGCAGCTAAGTACATGCGGAGGGATGTCCGAGTGGCTTAAGGAGCACGATTGGAAATCGTGTGTGCCGTTTAGAGCGGTACCTAGGGTTCAAATCCCTATCCCTCCGCCAGCATGAACCCGAAGGGGCCGCGATCGCGGCCCCTTTTGTGTTTCAGTCGAAAGGAGCAGCCGACGCGCGTGTCAGCTGCTTCCTACACGTTTCCCAGCAGAACGTCGTTGAGGTGTCTACTGGCGACTTCCCGGGCCTCGTGGAGTGTCTCCAGGGGCGTTGCGGGGTGGTCTGCATAGCGATACTGGGGAAAGAAGCGCGTGAGGTGCAGGGGTATGTCCGGGTTCACGCTCGCCAGCCATGTCGCCTCCTCGTCGAGCTTCTCCATGTCGTCGTTGACACCGGGAATGACTAACGTCGTGACCTCGACGTGCGCATTCTCGTTTGCACGCTCTATCGTGTTCTTTACCGTCTCGAGCTTGCCGCCGGTGATGTCGTATACGGATTGGTCGAAGCCCTTGAGGTCGATGTTGTAGGCATCGATGTGGGGGAGGAGCTGTTCGAGCTTGTCCGCGGCGATGAGGCCGTTGGTGACCAAGACGTTGTCGAGTCCGGCCTCGTGTACTGCCCGCGCACATTCGACCACCTCGCGCCAGTGCACGAGCGGCTCGTTATAGGTATAGGCAAGGCCGATGTTTCCCTCGTCCACAAGGGCCCTTGCCTTCTCCACGAGCTCATCGATGCTCATCTCGCGCACGGGAACGAGGGCCGGGTCCTCGGGTTGGGCAATCGTGTGGTTCTGGCACCAGGGGCAACGCATCGTGCACCCCAGGCCTCCCACCGACAGTATCATCGAGCCCGGTTTGTAGCGCGCCAGGGGCTTCTTCTCTATGGGGTCAAGTGCAAGTGCCGTTACCTTCATGGAACCTCCTCCGCGAAACGAGACGAGCTGGTTTGACAAACCCGTCTCATTCGTGACGGACGACCTCGAAGCGCTGGAGGATAGTGCCTGGTTCGTAGTCGCCGATGCCTGCCTTGCGCTTGGCGATGGCTATCTGCTCCTCGATCGTGTCCACGCCGTCGAGCATCGGTAGCAACAGGCCGCGACGACCGGCATTCGTCACGATGACGCCATAGCGTTGCGGATCGAGTTCGTCTGTCGAGTCGATATCCTGTGGCTCACCAAGTACGTCGACGCTTATCTCGAGCTGGTCGAGTTCGGATTCTCGTACCGGTTCGAAGCGCGGGTCTTCGCTGCAAGCCGAGATGCCGTTGCGTATGATCTCGTCGGCAATGCAGCGGGTCGCGGGGCCGATGGTGCCGATACAGCCACGCAGGCGACCGTGCTCGTGCAGGGACACGAACACCCCGGCACGCTGCGTGAGCATCTCCTCGGGCAAGTCTTCGGGACGGGGAAGTGGCGTACCCTGGCGCACGAAGCGCTCGACGCTGGCACGGGCGAGGGCGACATAGGGATCTTCGCCCGCACGCTTCGCGCGTATCCGCTCGCGCTCCTCTTCCTCGTAGCGCTTCGCGAAGCACCTCCCGTCGTCATCGCCAGTTACGATGAACGATGCCACGGCATACCCGACGCCGAAGGGTCCTTCGTAGGAGAGCAGCCGTGCATCGACGCCTTTGCCGTCGAGAGCCCCGGCCATGATTTGGAACGAGCGCAACCCGCATTCTGCCGCCCTGTCGCAGAAGACCTCGTCGAAGCTCAGGATGCTCATGAAATCGCCTTGTGCCATTGCCTCGGTAACCTGCGCGTCGAAGGCAGGCCCCTCGGGCGCGAACCCATAGGGACCATCAGGGGCGAGCTTGTGCGAGAGGTCTCCGCTCGCGACGAGGACGGCGCTGCGACCAAGCTCGTCGACGGCACGCGCGATGAGCTGGCCAAGATGATAGTGCTCGATGGGACCAAGCCCGGATAGTCCGATGCGCACCACTCGGTAATCGTGGTAGAACTTGTCCACGAAATGGAGCGGGATGTACGTTGCGTGGTCAAGCGATGGGTCCCGCTCGTAATCGGTGCCGGCGGGAAAGCCCTCGCCCGCGGCAATTTGCGCGATGCGACCAGCAAGCTCGGTATCGTAGGCGCACGAAAGGTCGGCATCGCGCGCATCGAAGCGGCGCATGTCACCATGCGCCTCCGTGCCGGGGGAGATGTGAAAATAATCCTGGTACGCCGTCGCATGCGGCGAGGTCACGATGATCGTCTGGGGTGCGAGCTCCGCAATCTGCCGCGCCACCTCATCATACGTGTCAATGGTGGTGCGGATCTCCTCCTCCCTGCCGCGACCGACGGCCGGGACGATAAGAGGGGGATGGGGAACGATGAAAGCTGCCTGGAGTGCCATGGGGTACCTCCTTGCGCGTGATGTGTCACGATTATCCTAACACGCGGAGGATGGCACGAAAGAAGACGTGAGCGAGGGGTTACTTCCGGTCCCCCTCGTCGTGTTCGCCGGTATCCTACGGCGAAGCGTCGTGGTCGCTTCCCGACACTTCCTCTTCCTCACGATGTGATCCACCCTCGAGATCTCTGATGAACCTGGGCATCTTCCGGCTTTTCTTTGGCTTGGGAAGTTGGAAGAGCACGCCGTCCTCCGTCGCGATCTTCTTGCCTGTTATGAGCTCGTAGTAGGCGATGAAGATTCCCTGGAGCGCGCCGATGACCGGTATGGACAGCAGCATGCCGGGAATGCCTCCCAGGGCGCTGCCCACCAGGATCGCGACGAGGATGAGGGCCGGGTAGACGTTGACCGAGCTCTTCATGAGTTTCGGCGAGATGATGTTGCCGATGACGTTGTTGATGACCATGTTGACGACGATCGAGATGATGCAGACGAGCGGCGAGACGAAGAGCGCGATGATTGCCACGATCGCGCACGAGACCATCGGGCCGATGTAGGGGACGAAGTACAGTATGCCGCAGAGGAATCCCAGGACAACGGAGTAGGGAATGCCGAGGATGAGGAAGCACAGCCAGCTGGCGACGCCGGTGATGAGCGCGCACAGCAGCGTCGACTTGGCCCATCCGTACACCGCAGTGCCAAAGGCGTTGGTCACGACGTCGATGTCATCTTGGTACTTGTCGTCCACCAGGCCGCGAACCTCGCGGGAGAGGACGGGAAGGTCGAGCAGGATCCAGAACGAGCAGATGAACGAGATGAAGGTGACCAGGATGACGTTGCCGACGCTCACGATGCCGCCCATCACGCCGTTTGCCAGACCGCTGGCGAGCGCACCTGCCTGCTGGCGGATGAAGGAGACGGCCTGGGTGAGCAGCGCGTTGATGCTCTCGCCATCGAGAAGCTGGGTTGAGGAGCTCGCCTTGGTGACGAAATCCTGAATCTGCGCGAGATACTTGGGTAGTTGCTGGGTAAACGACGTGAGCTGCGAGACGACGGCCGGGATGAGCACCATGAAGCATGCGATGATCACGGCGATGATGAGCAGGAACGCGATCGTCGTGCCGCCCCAGCGCGGGATACCGTGCCGTTCGAGCCTGTTGACGAAGCCGTGTAGCAGGAAGACGAGCAAGGCGGTCACGATGAGGACGGCGACGGCCTGCCAGATGATGCCGGCGATGTAGAGGATGATGCCGATGATGATGCAGATGCCGACGATTGACCAGGTGCGATATGCGTGCAGCCGCCACTTCGCCTCGACGGTGCCCGTTGGTTCGGTGGTATCCGGATCTGAGCTCATGGCATCTTCTTACTGCGAGAATGACCTGGCGGAGGAGGAGGGATTCGAACCCTCGTACCCGGGGTTACCGGGTAAACGGTTTTCGAGACCGCCGCATTCAACCACTCTGCCACCCCTCCGCAGGGGCCCCATGTGGGGTGCGGGGGTGATTATAGCGCAAGACGCTTGTGGCTGGCCAAAAATTGCGAGGTTGGCTCAGGTTGCACCAAAAAGTATACTTTTGCCGAATGGAAACGACGAAAAGCGCCCATCACGGCGCCTGCGCAAGGAGATGCAATGACAGACCAGGAAAACCTCGAGATGGACGACATCCTCGAGCGCATCACGTTCTACTGCCTCGACGAGGCCCAGACCAAGCTCGAGGCTGGTGACGAGCTCACCCCGTTCACGGTCATCGTCGATGGCGACCAGATGTTCGAGGAGAACTTTCCGGGTGATGACGTGGTGAGTTGTCGTCACGCCGCGGAGTCAAACGTCAAGTCCTCGAGCGCGTTCTCCACGCACTACGCCTTCTGCTACGACGGCTTCCTGATGACGGATGACGGACAGCTCGATGCCATCATCGTGGAGTGTGCCACGACCGAGATGGAGAAGGCCTATGTCATCGCGCGTCTCTACCGACAGGAGGGTGATACGCTCGTCTTTGACGAGACGCCCGCCTACGTCGATGACGTGGACACCTTCTACGACCTGGCGGCCGTGCGTGCCGCCAAGGCGCGTGCAGAGGTGCTTGCCAAGGAGGGCGACGAGATGGATGAGATACAGCAGCGAATCCAGAGCCTTCTGGCGGGAGACGGGTCCAAGGAATAGTTGGTGTCGCCAATGGCAGATGCACAGACCAAGGCACTTAACACGTACATGAGCCGTTCGTGGAACGACCTTGCCTCGGATGAGGACTGGTGGAAGGCCACCCTCGTCCTCGGCTTCATGAACTGCGTGCCCATCATCGGGCAGATCATCATGTTCGGGTATCTCTACGACTGGGCCAAGGAGGCGGCTTGGGGCATGCACACCCCGTTGTCGCGCAAGCTCGGCGACCTTGGTCGGTGTACGCGCTATGGCTTTCTCGCATGCTGGATCATCCTCATCTGGGTCGTCCCCGTCGTGGTCATCGGCATCTTGCTGGGGTTCGTTCCGGTGGCGGGTTCCATTCTGAGGTTTCTCGTCGAACTCTTCGCCGTGTTCGTCGCAGCGCTTGCGGCCGCCGCCGCGTTTCGTAGCATCATTTACGAACGCGTGCTCCCCGGACTGCAGGTCAAGCGGGTAATCAGGATGTTCAGGCGCGATCCGGGCGGTTTTGGCAGCGCGACCTGCGTCATTCTGCTCGTGGTTCCGCTGCTCACCGCCGCGCTCTTCATCGTGCTTCTGCCGACCATCCCCTTCATCGGCGTCATAGCCTCCATGTCAATGACGTCGGTGCTGGGAAACGATCTCGTGCCGCTGGCGCTGCTAGGAGTGGTCACCATCGTCGTTGCGCTCATGGTGTGGATCGCCGGCGCGATCGTGAGCGCGTTCATCTCGGCGCTCTACATGCGCTCGCTCGGATACTGGATGGAGCAGTTCAAGCCCGATACCTGGCGGTCGCCCTCGGCACCCATGCAATTCGAGGTGGAGATGGCGGCGGAGAAGGAAGCCAGGCGCGAGGCGAAGGCGGCGGCGAAGAAGAGCCGTCGCGCGAAGAATACGAAGGACGAGAAGCTCGCGGATGATTCCGGGCAGCAGGAGCAGGCCGAGGTCGAGATGGCGGAGCCGACCGAACCGGCAGGTCCAGATGACGGTCAACCATCCGTGGACCCGGAGGATGCCGTCGGCGAGACCACGGACCCGGAGGACGCATGACGATTGACATCGACTGGCGCGCCGCTTGGATTGCCGAGCAGGAGCACAGGGGACGTTCCGACGACGCGACACGATGGGACGAACGTTCGGCAAACTACGCCAAGGTTTCGGGAACGAGCTCGTACGCATCGACCTTTCTCGACTACGCCGGGGTGCGTGAAGGCGAAACCGTGCTCGACATGGGGTGCGGGTCCGGCGCGCTCGCGCTGCCGCTTGCCCAGGACGGACACGAGGTCTACGCCTGCGACTTCTCGCGCGGCATGCTCGACGCGCTCATGGAAACGGCCTTCCGTCTCGGCGTGAACGAGCACGTTCATCCCATGCTGCTGGCCTGGGACGACGATTGGACCACGGCCGGCGTGCCTGTATGCGACGTTGCGCTTGCCTCGCGCTCCATCGCGACGGGTGATATGCAAGCGGCGCTTGCCAAGCTCGACGAACATGCGCGCAGGCGTGTATGCATCACGCTGACGACGGGCCTTTCACCGCGTGTCGATCCTGTCTTGCTCGACGCAATCGGACGCGAACAGCCACGGTATCCGGATTGTGTCTTCGCGTTCAACATCCTCTGGGGCATGGGCGTTCACCCCGAGCTCTCCTACATCGACAGCTCCCGGCAGAGTCGTTTCGGGAGCTTCGACGAGGCCATCGACAAGACGTGCGATGCCATGGGCGCCACCGACGAGGAGCGCGAACGACTCATCGCGTACTCGAGACAGCATCTTCACCAGGTTCACGACGCCGACGGTGGGACATGCTGGGAGTACGACCACATGCGCGTCACGCCCTGGGCGTTTTTCGCGTGGGACAAGTAGCAACCAGACAAAAGTCGCCGGAGCACTCTTGTCTGGTTTCGCAGGTCAGGGGTCTGGCGCATCAATCCCGCTTGCCAATCGGCGGTTTTATGGCATAATGACCGAACCGTTTTGTCCCCATCGTCTAGCGGTTAGGACGTCGGCCCTTCAAGCCGAAGATCGCGGGTTCGAATCCCGCTGGGGGCGCCATTGATCGTACGGGTCCGCCAATTTCGTTGCGCGGACCCTTTTCATCTGCGAAATGAGACAGTTGCTCTGAGACGTTGTCTCATTTTGTCCGGGAGGTGCCATGGAGCACATCATCACGAAGGAGAACGTCGACGAGGCGGTTGCGTTCATACGCAAACGCGTGGATGTCGCCGATGGCGCACTCGGAATCGTGCTCGGTAGCGGCTTGGGTGGTCTGGTCGATGCCATCGATGGAGCGACGTGCATCGACTATGCCGAGGTTCCCCATATGGTTCCGTCAACCGCTCCCTTGCATGCAGGTCGTTTCGTCATCGGAACGTTGGGAAAGCGACCGGTCATCTGCATGCAGGGGCGACTGCACGCCTACGAGGGAAACACGCCCCAGCAGGTTGCGTTTCCCATCGTCTTGATGCATGCGCTCGGCGCGAACGAGCTCGTGGTCACGAACGCAGCCGGCGGCATCAACGTCGACCTTGGCGTGGGTGACCTCATGCTCATCGAAGACCACATCAACCTGCTGGGCGCTAACCCGCTTGCCGCACCCGATGAACCCGAGCTCTTTCCGCGTTTCTTCGATATGACGCAGGCGTACTCGCCGGCGCTGCGCGAGCATGCCCGCCGGGCAGCGATGGCGTGCGGAGTCGATCTCAAGAGCGGCGTGTACATCGCCACCGTAGGGCCATCGTTCGAGACGCCTGCCGAGATACGCGCCTTTCGCACGCTCGGGGCGGATGCCGTGGGAATGTCGACCGTCTTCGAGGTCATCGCCGCCCGTGGTTGCGGGATGGACGTTCTCGGCATCTCGATGATCTCGAATCCCGCCGCCGGCGTGCTCGACGAGCCGCTGAGCATGGATGACGTGAACATTGCCGCGCGAGAGGCAGCCCACAAGGTCGAGCGGCTGCTCCTCGCCTATGCCGGATGAGACAGATGTACCTGTCCAATGTGTCTCACTCGTCCCCCCGCCCACACCCACGGTTCGGAAACGAAACGACCACGCGCCGGTCAAGTTTCTTGTGGAGGGTTTGGCGAACGGTTATGGTTACGGGGTCAAGTTGTCTATAATGAGGACATGCCTTTCGAAGGGAGGTGCGCAATGGTACTGGTAAACGTCGAATCGCTCGTCATCGGCCTCCTTCCCATGCCATCTGTCATCACCCTGCGTGTCGCGGAACACCGCGAGGATATCGCCGATGACCTCGTGCTTCCCATCTGGATCGGCACCATGGAGGCGACCGCCATCGCCGCCGCGCTCGAGGGCAACGCGACCGAGCGTCCCATCACGCACGCCCTCGCCATCGATCTCGTCAGCTCCCTTGGAGGCAATGTCAGCCGTGTCGTCATCGACCGCGTCGAGGGCACGACCTTCTACGCCACCATCTATCTCCGTTGCGCAAACGGCATGTTCACGCGTGTCGACGCGCGTCCGAGCGATGCGATCGCCCTTGCCGCACGTGCCAATGCGTCCCTGTTTGTCGAGGAAGACGTCATGCAATCCGCCGCTTGTCCGCGCGCTCTCACGCCGGGGCAGGACGAGCAAATCGAGCTCGAGGAATTCGACAAGTTCATCGAGCACATCAAGCCCGAGGATTTCGTCACGCACAACGGTGGCAAAGACTAGTGCCGTGCGGGCTGCCTAGACGGCGCCCGGTTCCTGCGTCTCCATGAGGCGTGCAATCTCGTCAGTGGTAAGCGTCCGGATGTCGGGTGTCGGCATCGCGCGCAAGAACGACTTCGCGTAGTTCTTCGTCTGCAGGCGCGCATCCGCGAGCACGAGCCAGCCGCTGTCGGTTGAGTTGCGGATGAGACGACCTGCGGCCTGCTTGAGGTCCATCACCGCCTCGGGGAGCGAATAGCGTCCCCAGGCCGCACGCCCGTCGCGCACCTCGCGCTCGCGCGTGATGGGGTCATCGGGACGGCTGAAGGGCAGGCGGGCGATGATGACGCAGCGAAGGGTGTCCCCAGGGGCGTCGAATCCCTCCCAGAACGACTTGAGCGCGAACATTGACAGGTTCCTGTCTGATAAGAACCTGTCGCGCAACGACTTCGTGCTCGTGCCGCGAGTCTGCGCGACGAGCTCGATTCCCTCATTCGCGAGTAGGGGCTTGAGCTCGCGATAGAAGGCCTCCATCTCGCGGCGGTTGGTGAACAGCGTGAGCACCGAGCCGCCCATGGCGACGTGTACCTCGTACAGCAAGCGCAGGAAGGCGTCATGATAGCCGGGGGAGTTCGGCTCGGGCATGTCGCTCGGCAGCAAGACGGACATGTTGTGCTCGTAATCGTAGCCAGACGCGAACATTGCGGTGTACACCGGCTTGTCAGTGACACGGTCGAGGCCCGTGGCACGCAGGAAGTGGGCGAAGGGTTCGCGCTCGGCGGTGGCCAGCGTCGCCGAGGTGAAGACGAGGCCGCGCGTCTGCGGGTAGAGGTCGGCTGCGAGCGACTCGCCGATGTCGAACCGCATCGCCTCGAGCGACTGCATGGGGCGTCGTGGGTTGCGGTCGAGCTGCAGCGAGGTGACGAAGCGGTCATCTGTGCCGTCAAGGATGAGCCTGAGGGCGTCGACATCGCCCTTGAGGCCGCACGTTATGCCGGAAAGCTCCGCAAGCTGGTTGGCGAACTCTCCCTCGAACTGCTCGAGCATGGAGATGAGGTCGGCAAGGCGGCCGTTGAGGCCCCAGAGCGCGTCGGCGAGCTTGGTACCGCAACCGCACAGCTCGCGCCAGGTGCTTCCCGCGCGCACCTCGGCGCCAATCCACACGGTGATGATGTTGTAGCTGCCGGTGTCGCTTGCGTTGGGGGAGGGAAGCTCGGCGAGCGCCGCAAAGAACTCGGCGGCGAGCAGTTTGATCTGCCCGACGCGGTTCTCGATGTCGGCGGTGACACCGTAGAGCATGTCTCCGCCCTCGAACCCGCTGGCACGTTTGCCGATGACGGCGGTGATGCCATTTTTGGGGTTTGCGACGCGGCCGAGCGTCGCCTCGAGGTCGCGCGAGCTGATCGAACTGGAGAGCTGTCGGCGTGCCTCGCCCTCGACACCATGGGCCTCGTCGATGATCCAGTGCCTGATGGGGGGCAGGATGCCGTTGTCGACCTGCATGTCGCGAAACAGAAGCGCGTGGTTGGTGACGACGATGTCGGCACTCATGGCCGCGCGACGCGCGCCGTGCAGGTAGCACCGACGCGGGAAGAAGGGGCAGCGCTTCTTGAGGCAGTCGTTGGCATTTGCCTGGATGTCAGCGCGGGGAAGGCGCGCCCACCCGATGCTGAGGGCGTCGAGGTCGCCGTGGCTGGTCTGCGCCGTGAAGCTGAGGAGCGTGGCAATCATCGTGATGAGGTCGCCATCGGCGTCTTGGCGGCCGCGTATCATGTGCTCGAGCTTGCGCAGGCATAGGTAGTGGTCGTAGCCCTTGAGGGCGACGTAGTTCAGATCATCGCCCAGTGCCGCGCGCAAGCGGGGAAGATCCTGGTAGACGAGTTGGTCCATGAGGGCGTTGGTCTTGGTCGCGACACCCATCGTGACCTTGTTCTCGCGTGCGCCGTAGGCGATGGGCACGAGGTAGGCCATGGACTTGCCGACGCCCGTTCCCGCCTCGATGACGCGGATGTCACCTTCGCGCAGGCACGCTGCAACCTCTTGCGCCATTCCGAGCTGCTCGGGGCGCTCCTCGTAACCCGGGTACATCGTGCCCATGATGCCTTCCGGCGAAAACGCCGCCTCGATGTGTGACTCGTCGCAAAAGGAGAGGGGAACCTCGTCGGCGTCCGGACGGGGAGGTTGGCTCAGGGCCTGCGTGCGCTCTGTGCGGTTGCGGCGCAGGGAGAAGTCGATACCGGGCTGCTCGAGCGCCGCCTGCGCGAAGTACGGTCGTAGCGGCCAGTCGGTCTGCGGTGAGAGCTCGGCGATGCTCGCCGCAAGTCCGGGGGTCATCGCCTGGATGCCCGCGAGCAGTATGCGCCACAGCGCGCCGAGGCTCACGGTGTCGTCCATCGCGCGGTGCGAGGGCGAGCTCAGGCCGAAGGCGGCGGCCAGGTCGACAAGCCGATGTGACCTGAGGCGCGGCAACACGATCTGCGAGAGCGCGAGCGTGTCGATCCATTGCCTGGCAAGCATGCCGGGTTGTGCTTGCCGCATGACGAAGCCCTGGTCGAAGCGCGCGTTGTGGGCAACGAGGTTGCGATTGCCCGCGAACTCGGCCAGTGCCGCGACCGCGTCCTGTGGGCACGGCGCATCCTCGACATCGTCTTGTGTGATGCCCGTGAGCTCGACGATTTCCGGTGGTATGGTGAGACCGGGATCGACGAAGGTGTGAAACTCGCTCACTGTCTCGCCGCCGCGCATGCGGATGGCGGCTATTTCGAGCAGCGAACAACGTGTCGGGTCAAATCCGGTGGTCTCGGTGTCGAGCACGATGACCTCGTCCTCGACGAGGCCGAATTGTAGGTCCCGCGCCCGCTCAGGAAGCTGACGGTACATGTTGGAAACGTCCGGGTCCGTTCCCGCGATGAGAAACTCGTCAAGTCGTATTTCACGTGAAACAGCCATGGGCAAAGCCTATCATGTTGCGGTGACATAGCGCTCGGTCAAATCGGTATACTTGCGGATAGTCGACTGGAGGACCAGCATGCCCGAACCTGAGAACTACTACGCGACGTACTGCCGTCTCGAAGAGGCAAGTGGCGATTCGTGCGTCGTGCTGAATGCCAACGCCGTCATCATCGCCGCCGAACTCACGGTCACCAAGCAGGTTCACGTGACCAAGAGGGGCAAGGAGGTGCCGCGCATCTTGCTGAGCCGTGGCAAGGAGGCGATGGGGTTTCTGCCCGACAAGGTCTTCAAGCAGGTTGACGGGCTGCTCGATGACGGATGGACATGCCGCGCGTTCGCCTCGGCCGTCGTCATCGACAAGATCCGCAATACGAATTGGGTCGAGGTCGCGATTGTCTGCTACCCCTCCAAAGACGCGCCCGTCTTCGAGCCCTTCGTCGCATCCATCGCCGACCGCATCGCCAAGGGCGACCATCCTGCGATCGCGCTTTCGTCCAAGGAGCTCGAGCATGTCATCGAAAGCGGCGGTCAGTGGGCAGACGTCAAGTCGCAGCAGCTCCCCAAGCTCGAGAAGGGCGTCGCGTACTTCAAGACCAAGCGCACGATGACGGAGAATCTCGCCTATGCCGCGGCTGCGGGTAACAAGGGCTGTTACGTTGGGCTCTTCGTCGTCCTGTTCGTCATCATCTTCCTGATCGTTTCGTTCTTCATCTTCCGATAGGCGAGGTGTGCCGTGCTTACCGAACGTGTTCTGACGCAGGCCATGCGCATGATGAATGGCCATTACCTGGATCTCAAGCCACTCGACGAGAACCAATGGACCTTACCTGCCCCCAAGCCCGGCAAGCGCTACATGCTCTACATGCACATTCCGTTCTGCGAGCGTCTGTGCCCCTATTGCTCGTTCAACAGGTTTCCGTTCGAGGAGGGAAAGGCGCGCAAGTACTTCGCGAACCTCCGTACCGAGATGGATATGGTTGCCCGGCTGGGCTACGACTTCGATTCTCTGTACGTCGGCGGTGGAACGCCGACGATTCTCATCGACGAGCTCGTTAAAACGATTGGCAAAGCCCGCGACATGTTCTCAATCGTCGATGTGTCGAGCGAGACGAACCCAAATCATCTCCTTCCCGAATATGTCGAGAAACTCGACGGTGTGGTGCAGCGATTGTCCGTTGGCGTCCAAAGTTTCGACGATGGGTTGCTTAGACAAATGGACAGATATGAAAAATATGGCAGCGCCGAGCAGATTTTGAACAGAATCATCGATGTCGCGGATGCAAATGTGTTCAAATCGCTGAACGTCGATATGATCTTCAACTTCCCGGCGCAGGACGAGGCGATGCTCGTGAACGACATCGCGGCGATACTCGAATCCCACACGAACCAAGCCACGTTCTACCCCCTCATGGCCTCCCCGGCCGTCGAGAAGTCGTTGGCGGCTACCGTGGGCAAGGTCGACTACGCGCGCGAGCAAGCCTTCTACGAGATCATCTGCGAGGGCCTGACGGGAGGGGATAACCCCGCCTTTGCCTTTGGCGATGCCTGGACCTTCAACGACGCGAAGAGCCCCATGATCGACGAGTACATCATCGATTACGAGGAATACCCCGCCCTGGGTAGCGGTGGCATGAGCTTCCTCGACAGCAAGCTCTTCGTGAACACCTTCAGCATCAGGGAATATGACGAGCACATCGAGAGCGGTCACATGTCGGTCTCGCGCATGACGACGTTCAGCAAGCGCGACCACATGCGCTACCGCTTCATGATGCAGCTCTTTGGCCTGAGGCTCGACAAGAGGGCGTGGGAACGCGACTTTGGCTGCACCGTGGCTGCAGGCCTTCCGGCCGAGTACGCGTTCTTCAAGACGAGCGGCGCCATCGACATCGACGATGACGAGCAGATCACGCTTACCTCCAAGGGTCGCTACATGATGGTCGCGATGATGCGGCAGTTCTTCATCGGCGTGAACGGCGTGCGTGACGATGCGCGGGCAAGCCTGCCCACGGATGAGCGTGACTTGCTTTTCGGAGCTGGCGTCCCGGTCAAATAAACGACAAAATCATATGCGCAAACGTGCATAACTCACGGCTGCAGTAGCTTTTCAGCATACTCCTTGCAGGCATCCACGAATTCTGCGGGCTCGAGAGCAAGCGCCTGCCCCATGAGCGAAACCACCTGTTTGGGAAGCCATGAGCTTCCCGTCCAGGGGACCTCCACGATGCGCCCCGCCTCGTCATCGCTCACGACGCGCAGGGAGCGCCAGGCAGGCAGCGGGCAATCGGCATCTAGGCGAATGCGCGCTTTGGCGACGTGGTCCAACCCGACGCAGGGACGGGGAGCGTCATCCCGCGAAGCGAAACGCTCTTCGAGTGGTGTCGCCCGGAGGATGCGGTCGATCCTGAAGGAGCGCCAGCCATCCGAATTGCGGCAATACGCTTGCACGTAGCGGTGCCCCTCTTCCGAGAAGATCCGCAGCGGTTCGACGCGTCTGGTCCGCGCCTCGATGTCGTCCGCACCTCGGTACTCGATCTCGAGCAGATGATGTTCGGCATCTTCGCACGCCGCGGCGACCGTCTGGGCTACGTCGGGGGAGGCGGCTTCGGAAATGACGCGCAGGCGAGGACCAGAGACGGCATGCGTCGAATCGAGTACGCCCTTTGTCTGCAGTAGGGCGTCCACGAGCTCGTCACCGTCCGAGAACCCCGCCGCCGTGAGCGCGTCGACCAGCGCATCGGCTTCGGTGGCCGTGAGGCGCAGGAGCCGATCGGTGCCGTGCATCTGGAGCGTCGCGTACGAATCGTGCAGGTCGAGGCGTATCGATGCGGCGTCATAGGCGAAGACGAGGACCTCGAGCGCGTCGAACACGCGCTGCTCCTCGACACCAAGCAGCATCGCGAGCTGGGGAATCGAGACGATTTTCTCGCGCTCGAGTTGGGCCATGATGGCGAGGAGAAGCTGCCTATCCTTCATCGTGCACCTCCCGGTCAGCTCGCAGGTATGATTTGAGCCCGGCGATATAGGCATCTCGTGCGGGTGCGGGCTCGAGGATGCGCAGCCCCGGGCCGTTCTCGATGCACCATTGGGCCAATGCGCGCTCGTCGCGGCACTCGACCGTCCAGACGAGCCCTCCGTCATTCCAGGCGAGCTGCCCCTGTCCCATCGTGAGCCGCTGGGCGTCCTGCGCCGTTGTCTCATCAAACAGGATGCGTGCCGTGAACCGCTCTTCACCAAACTGGAAAGGGAGGCCGTAGTAGTCGGACGCATCGAAGGGACGCTCCTCGAAATCGGGTGACTTGGGATTGGATCCGTTGACGCGCAGCCTGCTCATGCGGTCGAGGCGAAAGAGACGCTCGTCTTGCGCGACCGGGTCGAATGCGGCGACATAGCAGGTGCCCCTCAGAAAGAAGCACCCCATGGGCTCCACCTCGCGCTGCGACTTCTTGCCGGCGGAGTTCACATAGTCGAAGGAGAGGCGCTTGCGCGTGGTGATGGCCTTCTTGACCTTCGCGAAACCTTGCGGCTCGTACGTGCCCGAGGAGCCGCGCCCCCGTGATTCGACGAGCTGGGGGAGCATGTCGGGAATCTCGAGCTCATCGCCGAGTTTGACGAGCACCATGCGTAGCTCCTCCTTGAAAGGGTAGCCACCGTCCTCGAGCAGGGCACCACAGAGCAGCCGCAGCAGACTGACCTGCGGACCTGTGAGGTTCAGAGGTGCGGCGACGGTCCTGTCGACGTCGAGCGTGTAGCGCTGTCGGTCGTCGATCGTGAGAAAGACGCCGCTATCCTGCAGCGTCTTCTTGTCACGCTCGAAGCGCCTGCGCGTGGAATCCTCGTTGCCGGCATGTTCGCCGTACTCGTAGGGAAGGGCGCGGCGGATGCCGGCAAGGTCAATCGGGCCGTTTTCCCGGATGAAGAGCATGAGCTTGACGATACGCTCTGCTTCGCTGGTGTGTGTCATACGTATGCCCACCTGTGGGTCGTCACCGTTTGCATGGCGCGGTCTGCCGCGCGTGTTCCTCATGATACCCGCTTCGCGTGTCAACACGATGGCGCACAAGGCGAAAAGCACCCGGCTCCTTGCGCTGCGCACACGTGAAGCGATGCTATAATTGCCAGAACTGAATGAGTCGCGAAAGGCACAAAACGTATGAGCAACGAACCAATGTACAACGCGTTCATCAACAATCGAGGGCAATCCGACGGCGAATCGCCAAAATCCAGGGGCAGCCGCAGGAACAGGCGAATCAGAGAAGACAACATTCCCGATCTCGACCTTGACGTCGAGGATCCGGTTGCGGATGCTTCGGGGGATTTTGCCGGCGAGCCTGCAGTTGGCGTCGATAGGGCGTTGCACGGGTTTCCCGGGTTCGCGCGCCAAGATGCAGATGGCATCCTCGATTCCGACGAGGGCCCTCTCACCTACGATCCCATAGAGTTCGAGGACGGATGTGTGAGCCTGCCCCACCCCGATGTCTTCAACTCGTATCCTCCTGAAGTCCAACGCAAGATCATGGAGTGGACAGACCGCGACATTCGCGCGCGCCGCGACGACGAATCCCGTCGTCAGGATGCCATCCTGCGTGCCAACATCGCCCGTTCGAAGACGAAGATGGCCGTCCCCGTCGCCATCGTCATCCTATCCATCGTCTGCGCTGCCATCACGGGGCTTTACACGAAGAGCGCCCTATTCGTCATCGCGTTTCTGGCCGTGGCGGTCGTCGTCATCATCGTCGGCTTCGTCAGTCGCTACGAGCGTGGACGTCGCGATGGGTCGGAATCCCAGTACCCAAAGGTGTAGCTTTTTGCGTCCTGGGTTTTCGGAGCCCCGTCCAGGGGCTCCTTTCACATGCGCATCTTGCCGATCTGACGGTTTTCCACCGTGCCCGACGGCCACATGACGAATGGCTTACGATGTCCCCAATGGGCAAATTGAACACCGCTTTTACCGCGAGATTTGATACCCTGTCGATTATCAATTCGTTTAACCTTTCGAGAGGATAATAAAAATGAGCCAGGACATGATCAGCGTCGACGAGGCGCGTCGCAGGACGATCGAGCTCGCGAGCCAGGCGCGTTTTAGGATGCCTGTCGAAAAAGTCGATCTGTTTGCCGCGGTCGGACGTGTTGCCGCCGCCGATCTTACGAGCGACATCGACGTGTCGCCCTTCGATAACACGGCTATGGACGGGTTTGCCGTGGTTTCCTCTTCCCTCGAAAGCGCGAGCGAGGAGGTTCCCGTCGAACTCGAGATCGTCGACTGGGTCGGCGCGGGCATCGTGAGCCAGGTCACGCTCGCACCTGGCCAGGCAATCCGCATCATGACGGGCGGAATCATGCCCGAAGGAGCCGATGCCGTGGTCAAGATCGAGGACACGACCTTCACCGGTGACGGCGGCGTGGGCGAGCGCGTGCGGATTTGCGCGCCCGTGACCAAGACCAACGTGCGCAAAGCCGGAGAGGAGGCCAAGGCTGGTGATGTCGTCGTACGCGCGGGCGAGGTGATTCGCGCCGCGACCGTCGGTTTGCTTGCCAGCACCGGCAATACGGTCATTCCCGTATATGCCCGGCCCAAGGTTGGCGTCATCAGTATCGGCACCGAGCTCGTCAAGCCCCCGGCAAAGCCCGAGCCCGGCAAGATCCGTGACGCGAACGCATACGTGCTGGGTGCATACGCCCTCGAAATGGGATGCGAAGTCGAGCTGTATCCGATCGTCGAAGATGACGAGGCCGCCATTCGATCCCTGTTCGAGCGCGCAATCGCCGAATGCGATTTCGTCGTTTCGAGCGGAGGGGCGAGCAACGGCGATTTTGACTACGCCATCGAAACGGTGCGCGAACTTGGCGAGGTCGTCTTTGACTGCGTGAGCCTGAAGCCCGGCAAGGCACAGGCGTTTGGTTGCGTGGAAGACACGCTCGTCGAGGTCCTCTCGGGTAATCCCGCTGCCGCGGCTGTGGGCTTCCAGCTCTTCGGGCGTCCCGCGCTCCGCGCCATACAGGGTTTCCGGGAGCTTGACCGCCCGGCCAGCAAAGCCGTCCTCGCGCAGCCCACGCGCAAGAAGGAGGCCCGAGCCTTCTTCCAGAGGGGCCATCTCGAGCCTGGCGAGGATGGCCAGCTGCTTGCCTGCCAGGAAGAGAAGCAGTCCTCCGCCCTGTTGTCGGAGATGAACCGCAGCACCGTGCTCATCGAGCTACCGCAGGGCACTGGCACCTTCGAGGCCGGAACCCCCGTCAAGTGCCTCCATCTGGATATCGACGAGGGGACCGTCATCTAGGAAGAGGTGCGGGCCGGAATGAGACAGTGTCTCTGAGCAACTGTCTCATTCCGACCCCCTGACACATTGTCGTCTCAACTCGGGAGCCTTCATGAGCAGCGAAATCCTCGAAGAGAAATACCAGGACCTGCTCGCACGCCTCCGATCGTTCGAAAGCGTTGCCGTCGCCTTCTCGGGCGGAGTCGACTCCGCCCTGTTGCTGCATGCCGCCCGCGAAGCGCTTGGCGAGCGCGCCATCGCCGTCACGACGCAATCCCGCCTCTTTCCGCGGCGCGAACTCGACGAGGCCATCGCCTTTTGCCGCGAGCGTGACATCCCGCAGGTCATCGTGCCCACGCACGAGCTCGAGGATGAGACGTTTCGCCAGAACCCGTCCGACCGCTGCTATCTGTGCAAAACGGGACTCTTGCAGGCTGTCATCGATGCGGCAAATGAGTGCGGCGTCGAAACCGTTGTCGAGGGGTCGAACGTCGATGACGAGAGCGATTACCGACCGGGCTCTCGTGCGATAACCGAGCTCGGCGTGCTCAGCCCGCTCAAGGATGCGGGTCTCACGAAGCGCGATATACGTGAGCTATCACGCGAAAGAGGGCTGCCCATCTGGGACAAGCCGTCGTTCGCGTGCCTTGCCACGCGTTTTGCATTTGGCACCTGCCTGAGCGAAGAGCATCTCGCCATGATCGATGCTGCAGAGCAGTTTCTCCTCGACCAGGGCTTTCATCAGGTGCGCGTACGCTACCACGGACCCATGGCCCGCGTCGAGGTGCGAGCAGATGAGGTCGAACGACTCGCCTTGCCCGAGAACACGGAGGCGATGGAACGCAGGTTCAAGGAGATCGGCTTCGAGCGTGTGTCGATTGACCCTGACGGATACCGCACAGGTAACATGAACGTGGCAAGCGAGGACATGTAGGCGGTTCTCGCGAGGCAATGCCCTATACTTGCGATCATAGACAACGCCTGCACAAGGAGAGCACATGAGTGAATCGCGCGCCGGATGGTATCCGGACCCATCGGGAGACCCGTCGAAGCTTCGTTACTGGGACGGAAGCCAGTGGACCGATGATTATGCGGATAGCCCGTCGAGCGCCCCGGGCACCGGCCAGGGCACCCAATCCTGCGACGAGACCGTGTACGAGGCCCAGATCATCGAAAACGGCAGGCCCGCATATGGCATGGACTCGCAGGATTCCACGCTGCGTCTCATCGCCTTCGTCTTCTGCGTCATCTCCACCGTGACGGCGGGCTGGATGCTCATTCCGCTTGCCTGGATGGTCCCGATGACGGTGTGCGCCTGGGGAATTTACAAGGGTCGCAGGCCCAACACGACGGCCTTCGGTGTGTGCACGCTCATCTTCGTGAGCCTCGTGGGTGGCATCCTGCTCCTCGTTTCCAAGAAGGACGCCTAGCGCGAAACGCCCCATCCTGCGTAACAAAATGGGGACAGACCCCGCATTCCGCTCAAACTTTATTCAGTTCGGCATATAGTGGGTGCGTACGCCACGCAGTGGCCAGCCATTCCGCGCTCATGACGCTGCGCGGACACGAGAGCGGAAGTGGGTTCACCTCATGAAGACCAGCAAGATCAAGAAGGCGGATGGCAAGGTCATCCTCGAAGTCACCGCCAGCGCCGATGACGTCAACAAGGCGTTCGCACTCGCGGAGCTCGACTTCGCCAACTCCATGGGCATCAATCCCGAGCCCGGCAAGACCATCGAGCAAATCGCCGAGGAAAAGATGGGCATCAAGAACCTCGATTCCATCATCGAGGCAAACGCCCTCGAGGCGCTCGCTCCCATGGCCATCGACAAGAGCGGCATCATTCCCGCGTTTCCGCCACATCCCACGCCGAGCACGGCCCTCAAGCGCAATCAGGATTTCAGCTTCACCCTGGAGGTCAGCCCCAAGCCAGAATACGAGCTCACCTCGTACGATCCCGTCGAGATTACGCTTCCCCCGTTTGCCATCAACGAGGCCGAGGTCGACGCGCAGATTGCCCAGCTTGCCGACCGCAACACCACGTACGTCACTGCCGATCCCAAGCCGCTCGAGAAAGGCGATGCGTGTCTTGTGGCGATCAAATGCTACGAAGACGGCAAGGAGCTTACCGGCCTCACCACCGACGGGCGTACGTACGTCGCGGGCGAAGGGTACATGCCCTCCGACTTCGACGCCCACATCTTTGGCATGGAGCCGGGCGAGACGCGCAAATTTGTCTTCGAGGGGCCGAGCGTCGACGAGAACTACAACGAGATCACACAGAAGTTCGACTGCGAGGTGACGCTCAAGGAGATTCAGAAGCCGGTCGTCCCCACCGTCGACGACGAATGGCTCGCCAAGAACCTTCCCATGTACAAGAGCCTCGATGACCTACGCGCCGAGATTCGCGGCAGCATCGAGCATCGCGACTTCGAGCAGTACGAGGCGTACAAGCGCCAGGTCGTCGCCAGCGCACTGGGCGAGCGCTTCGAGGGCAAGATCGCCGACGAGGTGTACGAGAACGCACGTGACAATCTCATGCGAAACATTCGCATTGGCCTGCAGCAGCAGGGCATGTCCTGGGAGGACTACGTGAACCAGAACGGCGGCGAGCAGCAGATCAACATGATGCTTATGCTGCAGACGCGCGAGATGGTCGTCCAGGGCTACGCGCTCGACGCAGTCTTCCGTCATGCCAAGCTCGGGATTTCCGAAGATGATATCAACGAGGCGTGTCACATGATGGCGCCCAACGCCAATCCCAAACAAGTGCGCCAACAGGTCGAGAACGAGGGCAAGGGCTTCGTCCTGCGCGAGTCCGCCGAGCGACTGAAGGCGAACAAATGGGCGGCCGAGCAGGCCAAGGTCACCATTCAGGAGCAGCCGCAGGCATAGCGGCCGACATACACAGTGCAAAGGCACCGGAAAGACCATTGGGCAGAAGCGGTCTTTCCGGTGCCTTCATGTATGGCAAAGGACACGGGGGATGAAGGGCCTAGTCGCTCACGTCGAGCAGCTTTACCCAGTAGACGATGTCCTTGCCTGCGAGGGGATGGTTGAAGTCGATGGTGGCGACCTGGTTTTCCACGCTCACCACCTTTGCCGGAATGGGCTCGATGTTACGTGGCGAAGTCCATCCGATGTATTCGCCAACGGGTAGGTTTTCGCCGTTGGGCACCTTGTAGGTGGGGAAGTGCTGCACGGCGCTCTCGTCGTATTCGCCGTAGGCGTCTGCCGCCGCGAGTTCGACCGTGCGTTCCTCGCCCGGCTCCATTTCGAGCAGGACATCTTCCAGGGCCTTCATGACCTGACGTCTGCCAAGGATTATCTCGTGCGGGGTGCCCTCGCAGTCGTCAAAGACCTCACCGTCGGGAAAGCTGCCGCGATACAGGAAGCGCGCGGTTTGTCCCTTTTGCGCCATATGGCCGCTCCTTTCGTTGAGCATTGGCAAGACCGGGACAAATGACGTGTCCATTTGTCCCGGTCTTGCTCTGCGGTTTCGAGCGGTTGCGCCTAGTGCCAGCGCTGTGAGGTGAGGAAGAATCCCTCGACGGGCTTGATCTCGCTATCGTCGTCAACGAGGTCGGCGGCGAGCTCTTCTGCGTTGTTGCAGATTGCGCTCACGGGAGCCTCGATCTCATCGACCTCTACGCTCTCTTCGGTAATCTTCTCGTCAGCCATGGTTCCTCTCCTCTTCATTGAATGCAAGGCTGCCGGACTCCTGCGAACGCCGTCTCATAACCCATGGGAAGGCGCCGCGTATGAAATTCCGGCGTCCATCAGATGGTAGTTCCCCGCTCATCGCCTGCCTATCGTATGAAAGGTATGAGATTGGATACAAGCTATCAAACTCCCCGCTCGATAGCTCGCCGCGCAACGAGACGATAGGGTTTGCTCCAATGGCAGAAGAAGGGAAGGACCCCCGTGGCTCAGGACAACGCAAAATCTACTGGTACCATTATGAAAGAAGGGACACCGCAGGACGGACGCAGGTATCAGAATCCCGTGCTTGTGGGAATCGTGCTGCTCATATCGGGCATTTCGGTGGCGATGATCCAGTACAAGGTCCCCACCATCATGACAAATCTCATGGGGCTGTTTTCGATGGATGCGTCAACGGCCTCCTGGCTCATGTCGATCTTCACGCTCGTGAGCATCTTCGTTGCGTTGCCGGCTGGCGCGCTCGCTCAGCGCTTCGGGGCCAAGCGCATGCTGATCATCGCATGTGGCATCGCCATCGCGGGTTCCCTCATCGGTCTCGCGTCCGATACGAGTCCCATGCTCATCGCATCGCGTGCCGTCGAGGGTGCGGCTCTCACCATCCTCACGACGTGCGGCCCCATCATCGTTCAGCAGAACGTGAGCCCGGACAAGGTGGGAACGTCTATGGGCATATGGGGCATATGGGGCTGCCTGGGGTCAACCGTCGCGGCGGTGCTCACCCCGACCGTCTTCGGCATGTGGGGCTTCGACGGCCTATGGATTGCATTTGCCGTCGTCACGGCAGTGGCCGCCGTGCTCGTGCTCGTCTTCATCCGCAAGCCGGCGCAGATGCCCGTTGCCGTGGAGGCGCAAGACGCGGTGACGCAGCCTGCTCGGAAACCACGTTATCGTGACATCTTCTCCAAGGACATGTTCCTGTTCTTCGGGGCGTTCGTCGTCTACAACATCTGCATGCTCGCTATCCTGGCGTTCGTGCCGACCATTCTGCAGATGCAGGGTTTCGATGCGACGCTGTCCGGCATCATAAGCACGGCTCCCATGTTGCTTTCGATCATATCCTCGCCGCTGTTCGGCGTGATTTCGGACAAGATCGGCCGCAACAAGCCGCTGCTCATCATCGCCATGTTCGTCATGGGCCCATGCACGTTCCTGCTCTATACCCAGACAGGGCCGTTGCTCTGGGTCGGTGTCATCGCGATGGGGTTACTCGGCATGGGCGGCATTGGCCAGTACCTTTCGGGTTTCACCAAATTGCTGCCGAGTCCCGAACTCGCGTCCGTGGGAATGGGCGTCCTTGTCACCTTCCAAGGAGTTGGCCAGTTCCTCGGCACCTTCTTCGTGCAGATGCTGCTCGGTCCGCAGTTGACCGAGTGGTGGTTTGCCGGAATCGCGCTCATGGTCCTGGGCTTTGCGGGTACCGCCCTTATCGCCATCTGCAAGCTCCGCTAGGGGCGTGTGGCCGGCCTCATACGCTGCCGCCCCCACTTTGGCCTGCGTGTTCGTTGCGTGTATCATGTGCGTCATACTTTTTGTACGATGGTTTCGCCTTTTTGCAGACGATATATTGGCATTGGGGGTTGGGCCTGTGCCCGCGTGTCATTCGCGTCTTGCCGTCCTTTGGTAGGAGAATTCGCGGTAGCCCGCGTGGGTAGCGCCCGCAACCGCAGATGCTCTAGATTCAGATGCTTTCCTCGGGGGAGGGGGCTCTCGCAACGCGCAACGCGCGCTGCGCGAAGCAAGGGGGCGTATCATGAACGAGGCACAATCGGACGCCGACGGTGACATCCAGGCCAATCGCAAGCCCATCGGTGGAAACGAGGCCGATTTCGAGGCGGTGCTGATTGACGGCATCCTTGGATTCAGCCTGTCGATCGGCAATGCCATACTGCTGCTCGTCGGTTCCATATCCCATGCGCAATCCATCTTCCAAGCGGCGACCATGCTCGTCGCGTCGGCAGTCGTCGCGGCGCTGTTCTTCAAGATCGTCCAGCTCAAGACGGATGTCATCTCGGCGAACCTGCCACGCGTGGTCTACGTATGCGGGCAGGCGCTCTGCTTCCTGGTCTCGGTCATAGGCATGTTTCTGGGTATCGATTACGTCACGGCCATCGCCGCGGCACTCGGTCTCGCCGACGCCCTCATACTCTACGGGCGCTTTCTGGCTGCCCTTGCCCGAAAGGCCCTCATGCTCGTCGTAGACACGGCCTTTCTATACCCCGGCGTCTTGATGATGATTATCGTCAACGTTCCCGCTCCCTACGACACAATCGTGCTCTCGGTCATGGTGCTCGTCACGATCGTCGTCGCATTGCTCTTCGTCCGACGCCACTACGATTTCGGTGAGCTCATAAGTGCCGCGGATTCAAAGGCCCGTAGCATCAAGGTCAAGGGAAACGTGCACACGCTCTTTCTCGTCGGCTTCATGATCGCCGCGTTTCTGTTCTTCAACCCGCTGTCCTTCGGCATCGAGATGTCGAACGTGGCGCTCGGCCTCGCCTTTGCCATCGCTGGTCTGCTTTCCCTGATCATGCGACAGGTAAACGAACGCGGTTCGAAGGACGCGCTCAGAAAGAGCATGGCGCTCGCCTCCGTGGTGCTGCTCTTGCCGCTCGTGCTCGTTCCCGATGAGGTGAAGCTCGTGCTTCTCGCGTGTTATAGCTGCTTTGTCATCTTGGAGACGTTGACCATCCTCGATGCGATCATTGAGACCGTGCGCTTCAACCTCATCGCCGCCATGTGGCTCATCGGCAAGGAGTGTTCGGTGTTCTTCGCGGGCATGGGTGTGGGAGGATTACTCTTCTCGCTGTTTCCATTCCTGGCGCAGCTGGTCGGTGACGTCGATGCGACGCTCATGCTCTGCATCGTGGTCGCGGTAATCTGCGCGTGGATGCAGATAAACGTCAACTATCAGATCTATCCTTTCGAGCCCATCATCGAAGAACCGGTTGATGACGAGGTGACTGCGCACATCGAACGCACGGGACGTCGCAAGGCCCAATGGCATCAGAAGATCGATGCGGTGTGCGAGCAGTATCATCTCTCGCCGCGCGAGCGCGAGATTCTTCCCATCTTGCTCAGGGGACGCGACGCCAAGTACATCATGGACACCTTTTACATCTCACAGTCAACTGCGAAGACGCACATATATAACATCTATCGCAAGTTCGGCATCCACTCCCGTCAAGAGCTGCTCGACTTTGTCGAGGACATCGAGTTCATCGATTTCGGCGTTTCCGATGAGCCTGTGGAGCGGGACGAGACGGACCAGGAGAAGAGCTGAGCTCGTCCCCAGACCCCTCTGACAGAGGGGTCGAAACACCTCATACTTCAGGTTCGATGCTTTGACCGGGAGCTTTCCGAACCTCTCACAGAATTTCCACATTTGCGGCCAATTCTCGCCCGGAAATAAACCCAGGACAATTTTACCCACGGAGACGTGCGCCCACACGCACGCATTCGACTCCGGGTTGTGCGGCTCGGAGCGACCGATGTCCCAAAGGGGTGTCGGTTGGGGAGGGAATGTGGTAATCGATAGAAGAGGAGGAGTTATGTCTGATCAATCACTTGATAAGTCCAAGTGCATAGACGGCAGCTATGGGTGGGTAGTCGTGCTGTTCACCATGTTGGTGGGCTTCGTTCCGGGCTCCAACATGGCCAAGGCGATTTCGCTCGCACCAATTGTCTGCATGAACTTCCAGATCAACGAGGCAACCTTCGGTCTGATCGTCGCGTCTTTCTACATCATGGGCTTCATCATGGCGTTCCCCACCACGGGCTTGGTTAACAAGCTCGGCATGAAGGGGTCCGTCGCCATCGCCGTCGGCTGCGGCATCATCGGCTCCATTATGGGCGCCATGGCCGGTACCAACCTCACGGTCTTCGTCGTCAGCCGCGTTATCGAGGGTGCGTCGTTCGGCATCATGGGCGTCGTTGGCGCATCGTCAATCGGCCCGTGGTTCTCGCCCAAGAAGCGCTCGCTTCCGCTGTCCATCTGGTCTATGTGGGTTGCCGTCTGCATGTGTGTCTGCCCGATTCTCTTCGGCTGGCTCAACGAGTCCATGGGCGTCGACATGGCGGGCATCTGGTGGGGTACCGCGGTCTACGACCTCGTCGTCGGCATCCTGTTCATCCTGTTCTATCGCAGGCCACTCGACCTCGACAAGGTCGAGAACGAGGAGGATCCCACGGGTACCAAGAAGGCGAGCATCAGCCGCGCTCTGAAGAGCCCAATGCTGTGGGCGCTCGCCCTCATCTTCCTGTTCGACGAGGCCGCGTTCATGGCAATCAACGGCTTCATCGTCCAGTACCTTACGACGCAGCTCGATGCGTCACTCGTTCTGGCAAACGCCATCTTCTCGTTGTTCGGCTTGATGGGTGCTCTCACGCCGCCCATTTCCGGCTGGATTACCCAGAAGTGGAACAACCATCGCTGGGTCCTGCTCGTCGGCCTGTTCGTCGCGGTCATCTACACCGCCCTGGTCTTCCAGCTTAAAGACCCGATGCTCTACTATCCGCTGTCCATCCTTGCCGGTATCGCCTGCGTCGCCGTGCCCTCCATCCTGTGGCAGTTCACGCCCAACACGGTCGAGGATGCCGATATCCCCGCGGCTAATGCCTTCATGGCGTTCACGCAGAACATCGGCATGACCATCGGCGCGCTCATCATCGGCAACGCGATCGTCATGTGGGGTTGGAGCATGGGCTCCCTCATCGGCATGGTGCCCCTGTACATCATCTGCCTCATCATCTACTTCGCCTTTGGCGTCCAGAAGAAGCTCAAGCTCTAGTTTGCTTCGCGTGCGATGGGGTGCGCCGCTTGGGGCGGCCACCCCATTCGCGCGTTCTTTGTCCTTTGTGTAACTGGAACGGAATCCGAGATCGTTCATGTAAATCACCCGCTCACGGCCTTGTCTATAACCGACATCAGCCGTGGAGTACGAGGGGATTTCGCAGGGGGGACCATGATTTCCGCACCCATGTACGATTCTCAACTTGCGTCTCGGAACCGTAATTTTTGCATGTGCCGTGTTCCCTCGACGGCAATTGCAAATTCGAGCTGGGAACGTGTCCTGGCTCACTGGACCGCCTTCCTCGCACAACGGCACGGGATTGTCCCGAGCCGCGGAAGGCATCCCACCTCTTTTGAAAGGAGAGACGTGTATGTGTTTCAGACCCGCAAGCTTTGAGTCCGAAGGTGACAACCCCTATTTCGTTCCCGGAGATCCCGAGGATGCCGCAGCCCCTGGCGCCCCCGGTGCCCCCGGAGCCCCCGGCGCACCCGGAGCTCCCGCGGCACCTGGTGCCCCCGCCGCTCCCGGAGCTCCCGCGGCACCGGGCGCACCCGCCGCGCCGGGCCAGCCGTCTTAGTCGAGATGTCTCGTCGGGCACGTTCCGATGCAGGCGTCCCCCCCCCGGTCGGTGAAAGCCGACTTGGGACACGAAGTGACAAGACAGGTTGAGAGAGAAGAGGAAAGGAAAGAGCATGAAGATTTTCAAAGGTCAGGGCACTGCCGATCTTGGCAAGCCGTGGCGCTTCGAAGAAGACGGCCTCACCGTCACCCGTGGTTGCGCATGGTCTCCTCCGGGATGTCATCCGACCGGATGCGGTATCAAGACCTACGTGAACTCCAACGGCGAGCTCGTGCGCGTCGAGGGCGATGAGAACCATCCCATCACAAACGGCCGCCTCTGCGTCCGTTGCCTGACCATCCGCGATTACGTCTACAATCCCGATCGCGTCCTGTATCCCATGAAGCGCGCCCGCGAGGACCGCGGCAAGAACAAGTGGGAGCGTATCACTTGGGACGAGGCGTATGACACCATCGCCGAGAAGGTAAAGTACTTCAAGGACAAGTATGGTGCCGAATCCATCCTGGTCATGGGCGGTACCGGTCGCGAGGGTGGCCCCATGCTTCCCGCATACGCGCACGCATGCCTGGGTACCCCCAACGCGTGCTATACGCAGTCCGGCTATTCCTGCTACATTCCGCGTGTCGCGGGCACGACCTACGTCATGGGCGCGACCTATCCCGAGATGGACTACGCCGGCGGTCTGCCCGGTCGCTATGACGACCCGATGTTCAAGCTTCCCGAGCTCATCGTGTTCTGGGGCAAGGAGCCCCTTCCGTCCAACGGCGACGGCCTGTTCGGTCACGCCGCCATCGACATGATGCGCCGCGGCTCCAAGCTCATGAGCATCGACCCGCGCGTCAACTGGGTCTCCACGCGTGCCGACTGGCACCTGCGCCTGCGTCCCGGCACCGACGCGGCCCTGGGCATGGCGATGCTCAACGTCATCATCGAGGAGGACCTCTACGACCACGACTTCGTCGACAAGTGGTGCTACGGCTTCGAGCAGCTCGCCGAGCGCGTCAAGGAGATGCCCGCCGAGAAGGCCGCCGAGATCTGCGACCTCGACGCGAACCAGATTCGCGAGGCCGCCCGCGTCTACGCCGCGGCCAAGCCCGCGCAGATCGCGTGGGGCCTGGCCATCGACCAGAAGTCCAATGGCGTCCAGGCCGGCCACTGCATCATGGCCCTCGAGGCCATCACCGGCAACATCGACGTTCCCGGCGGCCAGCTCATCGGTGATGTCAACGACGGGCTCGAGCTCGGCTTTGGCTGGAACAACCTCGGCCCCGAGCTTCAGAGCAAGATCCTGGGCATCAAGGAGTACCCGGCCTATGTCGGCCTCGTTCTCAACGCGCAGTGCGACATGGTTCTCGACGCGCTCGAGGCAGGCGATGACGCCAAGTACTATCCGTTCAAGATGGGCGTCTTCGAGGACACCAACTTCCTGGCCGGCACCTGTGCCGCCCAGCCCAAGCGCTGGCACGACGCCATGGTCAAGAACCTCGAGTGGTGCTTCGGCATCGACGTGTGGATGACCCCGACGATTCAGGCCACCTGCGAGATCTTCCTGCCGCTGTCGTCGACCGTGGAGCATGATACCGTCGTGTACACGCACTACGGCGCATCGCCGATCATGGCCGGTGCCGTCAACAAGTCCATCACGGTGGGTGACTGCAAGGGCGATTGCGAGATCTTCTACGAGCTCGGCCTGCGCTGCATGCCCATCAACTTCGAGAAGTACAAGGACTACTACGACTTCCTGGCCGATTACCGCCTTGCCTACAAGAAGTCCTTCGAGGAGCTACGCGAGGAGGTCGTCCACCAGAAGACCGAGATGTGCGGCTACTACAAGTACGAGTCCGGTCGCCTGCGTCCCGACGGCATGCCCGGCTTCAACACCCCGACCGGCCGCGTCGAGCTCTACTCGACGATGTTCCGCCAGTTCGGCGAGGATCCTTTGCCGTACTACGAGGAGCCGCAGCTCTCGCCGGTGTCCACGCCCGAGAAGATGGAAGAGTACCCGTTCGTGCTCACGACGGGCGCCCGTACCTACTGCTACTTCCACTCGGAGGGCAAGCAGATCCCGTACCTGCGAGAGATCAATCCCGACCCCCTGATCGAGATCAACCCCGAGGACGCGCTCAAGCATGGCATCGCCGATGGCCAGTGGGTCGAGGTTGCAAGCCCGTTTGGCAAATGCGTCTTGAAGGCCAAGGTTTCCCAGATCGTCAAGCCGGGTGTCGTGCATGCGCAGCATGGTTTCTGGTTCCCCGAGAAGGATCCCGAGGAGCCCAGCCTGTACGAGGTATGGCGTTCCAACATCAACGAGCTCATCCCTCACTTCATGGTCGGAAAGCTCGGATTCGGCGCGCCGTTCAAGTGCCTGATCTGCAGCGTGAAACCGGTGTCGGAGAACTATGACACCGACATGATGGAGGTTTGGGACCACTTCGGAAAGTTGGTGATCTAGATGACAGCCTACGGACTGCTTATCGATTACGAGTTTTGCACGGGCTGCCAGTCTTGCGAGGTCGCGTGCAAGGAGATTCATAACATCCCCGTGGGGCAGTGGGGCATTCGCGTTCTCGACGATGGCCCCTGGGAGTGCTCGGACGGCAAGTTCAACTGGAACAAGATTCCGACCCCGACCCGCCTATGCGACCTGTGCGTGGAGCGTACGGAAAAGGGCCAGCAGCCCTTCTGCGTGCATCATTGCCTGGCCGGCGTCATGCAGTGGGGCACGGTCGAGGATCTTGCAAAGGAGCTCGAGGAGAAGCCGAACCAGGTGCTCTTCGTGCCCAAGCCCTACCAGTATTAGCAAGCCCGTCGCGTGACGAGAGGTGCATGCGGGAGAGCAAGCGACCCCGCGTGCACCCCACGCGACAAGAGGCGAGCGAGAACAGGACGCCTTCATGGACCAGCGGGAACTCGAAGTTCAAACCGAGGACAGGTGCGACAACTACGCCATGCTGTCGCGCCTGTTTCGAAGCGAGGTCGACAAGGAGCTCCTTGCCGACCTGATCGAAAGCCCCGTCGCCGAGCCGACGGGTAACGAGCTCTTCGACTCGGGCTACGCGCGCGTACGCGCATATCTGGACGCGATTGACGATCTCGATCGATTCAAGTCGGCGCTCGCCATTGACTACTGCCTGGCATTTCTGGGCTATGGCGTCGACCCCGACAAGGCGGACGAGGCGGGTAGCAATGCCGCCTACCCATACGAGTCGATCTACCGTACCGGAAGCAAATCGCTGGGCGGGGATCACTGCGCCGAAGTGTCCGATGCGTTCCGCGCATGCATGTTCGCGCCCACGAGAGATCGCCTCATTGCGGACGACCACATCGCGTGCGAGCTCGAGTTCATGCAGTACCTGGCCAATAGCGAGCTTACCGCCCTGCGCGCGGGCGAGCTGGCGGCCGCCGCCGGGACGCGGAAAAAGGAACTCGAGTTTCTGGAGGGCCATCTGCTTGCGTGGATCGGCTCCTTCGGGGAAGCGGTCGCGAAGTTCGCCGAGACGGATTTCTACACCGGCCTGCTCGCCATGACGCAGGGTTGGCTCGAGCTCGATGCCGAGTACCTGCGCGAGGTCTGTGCGACGGAGAGGGAGGGGGCACGATGACGCAGGATCACGGGCCAGATGGCCGCAACTGGAACAAGAGCGAGGTCGAGTATGACCTTGGCGTTGCCGGCCCCGGTCAGAGCATCGTCATCACCATCACCCGTTCCGTCGGGGTCAAGATCATGGACCACGAGAATTACGAGCTCTACAAGGCGGATGAGGACTGCAGGGCCTTTTCGGGCCAGCTGACCTCATCACCGTATCGATTCAAGGTGCCCCGCGAAGCGCGCTGGCACGTGATCATCAATCCGCACACGTACTCGGGAACCGCCGAGTTCAACGTGAAGCTCATCGATGACGCGGTGCTTGGCGCCTGATCGCGCGGATACGCACGTTTGGTTATGACGGTCCGGCACAGACAAGAGCCGGGTCGTGAAAGAAGGAGAAGGAGAGTGAAGCAATGGAGTTAAGTGATTACAAGGCAGCTCCAGTCGTGAAGCTGGATTCCCTTGCCGACGTCAACGACATCGGCAAGCCCTGGCGCTACGAGGATGGCGATTACACCGTCACCCGCACCTGCCCGTGGTCGCCTCCGGGATGCCATCCCGTCGGCTGCGGTCTCAAGCTCTACGTCAACGAGGACGGCAGGCTCGAGCACGTCGAGGGCGACGAGAACCATCCCGTCACCCAGGGTCGTCTGTGCCCGAGGTGCATCACGCTGAAGGACTACGTCTACAGCCCCGCCCGCATCCTCACCCCGATGAAGCGCGATCGCTCCCAGCGTGGCAACGCGGATGCCTGGGAAGAGTGCTCCTGGGACGAGGCCTTTGCCATCATCAAGGAGAACTACGAGCGCATCGTCGACCAGTACGGCCCCGAGTCCATCATCGGCATGTCCGGCACCGGCCGCGAGGGTGGCACCATGTCGCTGTATCCCACGATGGTGTTCGGCACGCCCAACTACTGCTATATGCAGTCCGGCTATGCCTGCTACACCCCGCGTCTCGCGGCTGCCGCCTACATCACGGGTTCCACCTATTCCGAGTGGGATTACGCGGGTGCGCTGCCCGACCGCTGGGATGACGAGCGCTACACGCTGACCGAGGTTCTGGTCATGTGGGGCAAGGCTCCGCTCGAGTCCAACCCGGACGGCTTCTTCGGCCATGCGGTCGTCGACGCCATGCGCCGCGGCACGCGTCTCATCCAGATCGACCCGCGTGTCAACTGGCTGTCCGCCCGCGCCGACATCTTCATCCAGCTGCGCGCCGGCACGGACACGGCCCTGGCCATGGCGATGCTCGACATCATCATCAAGGAGGACCTCTACGATCACGAGTTTGTCGAGTACTGGTGCTACGGCTTCGAGCAGCTCGCCGAGCGCGTCGCCACGATGCCCCCCGAAAAGGCCGCCGAGATCTGCCAGGTTCCCGTCGAGAAGATCTACGCCGCCGCACGCATGTACGCGAAGGCCAAGCCGGCCGCCATCATGTGGGGTCTTGCCGTCGACCAGAAGACCGACGGCATGCAGAACAGCCAGTGCATCATCGCGCTGCAGGCCATCACCGGCAACTTCGACCGTCCGGGTGGCCAGCTCGTTCCTGGTGCCGATGCCGGTCACAACGAGCTCGGCTTTGGCTACAAGGAATGCATCCCCGACGAGCTCTTCCAGAAGATGATTGGCATGGACCAGTACCCCGCGTACTGCAACATGATCCTCAACTCGCAGGTTGACCTCATGCTCGAGGCCCTCGAGACCGACAAGCCCTATCCCATCCGCATGGGCTTTTACATGGCCTCCAACCCGCTGTCGAACACCTCGATGGAGCCTAAGCGCTGGCATGACGCCCTGTGCAAGTCCCTCGAGTTCTGCATCGGCATCGACCTGTTCATGAACGCCTCCATCCAGGCGACCTGCGACATCTTCCTGCCCATCGCCACCATCGCCGAGCGCGAGGGCACCGTCTTCACGCACTATGCGCCCTGCACGGTTACCGCTGGCTTCATGCACAAGGCCGTCGATTGCGGTGGCCTGCCCTCCGACATGGAGCTCGCCTATCGCCTGGGCAAGTACCTGCATCCGGAGCGCTTCTCCAAGTGGGCCAACGAGCACGAGCTCGTCGAGGCCTTCCGTCTGGGTGTCGAGAACCACGGCGAGACCTTCGACGAGGTTTCCAAGTGCGTCGTCGCCCAGGTGCCCATCGAGTACTACAAGTACGAGAAGGGCCTGCTGCGTCAGGACGGCCAGGTTGGCTTTGCCACCCCGACCGGTCGCGTCGAGCTTTGGTCGACCGCGTACAACCAGTTTGGCGAGGATCCGCTGCCGTACTACATCGAGCCGGAGTTCAGCCCGGTCAGCAAGCCGGAGCTCATGGACGAGTATCCCCTCATCCTCACGACCGGCGCACGCACCACGGCGTTCTTCCACTCCGAGAACCGTCAGATTCCCTACACGCGCGAGCTCAATCCCGATCCGCTGCTCGAGATCAATCCCAAGACGGCGCAGGAGAAGGGCATTGCCGATGGTCAGTGGGTACGTGTCTGGAACATGTTCGGCGAGGCCGTCATGAAGGCCAAGGTCTCCGAGGCCGTGGACGAGAAGACCGTTCATGGTCAGCACGGCTGGTGGTTCCCCGAAGAGGATGGCAGCGAACCGAACCTCTACGGCACCTTCCGCTCGCAGATTAACAACCTGTGCCCCAACGGCCGCATGGGCAAGCTGGGATTCGGCGCTCCCAACAAGTGCCTGATCTGCAATGTCGAGCCCGTGAGCGAGTCGTATGACACCGACATGAATCTCATCTGGGAAAAATTCGGAAAGCTGGTGTAAATATGGCAACCTACGGACTTCTTATCGATTACGAGTACTGCACGAACTGCGGTTCGTGCCAGGTCTCCTGCAAGGAAGAGCATGGCTACCCGGTAGGCAAGACGGGCATCGCCGTCCATGCCGATGGCCCGTGGTACATCGATGACGACAACATCAACTTCAACTACTTCCCCCTGCCGACGGATCTGTGCGACCTGTGCAAGGATCGCACCGCGCGTGGCCGCGAGCCCATCTGCGTGCATCACTGCCTCGCCAACATCCTCTACTACGGTACGGTCGAGGAGCTGTCGAAGAAGCTTGAGGAAAAGCCCAAGCAGATGCTCATCGTCCCGCAGTTCATGCCGCGCGAGGCCAAGGGCGAGTTCGTCCATCAGGAGAACGCGACCGATGCGCACAAGGCAGCGGCCATGGAGGTCACCGGCACTGGTGCCTCGACCTTCGGTGCCCACCGCGCAGACGCCAAGGTCGGCGAGTACGAGGAGGACGCCGTCTAGGACGGATTCCGATTCGTGACATTTTCACAGTCTCCACGGGGGCGTCTCGCATGGTCGGGTCGCCCCCTTGGGGGAGATGGAAGACAAATGCCGCCGGGCCGGTTTTGTCTCATTGGCTTGGAAGGGGGATGCATGGAAGAGACCGGATCAGAAGAGAACCGCACGGGTATGCTGGCCTACATCCGCTATGAGGGGGGCATACTCGGCGAACGCCACGTGGACAAGCACCTGGACGAGCCGTTGCCCGTCCGCATCGGGGCGGGCCGCGTGGTCAAGGGCATTGACGATGCCCTGCACAAGATGCAGGTTGGCGAAAGCGCCACGCTCATCATTCCCCCCGAAGAGGGGTACGGCGATGCCGACCCCAAGCAGGTCAAGTGGTATCCGCGTTCGATCATCCCGCATGGTTACGAAATCAAGAAGGACACGATGATCATGTGGGAAAGCGCCGATGGCCTCGCCAAGCGTCCCGCCATGGTGGTGGACGCGACCGAAGACACGGTGAAGATTGACATGAACCATCCCTATGCGGGCAAGACGCTCGAATACTGGGTCGAGCTCGTCGACCTCCAGTAGGGAGCGGATGCAATGTGCTATCCGTGCACGAACTGCGGGCGCTGCGGAAAGTTCGATCCCAGCAGCCCTCTGTATACCCCTCCGCCGAGCATTCCGTGCCTGAAGTGCGGCGGCATCGTCGACGCCACGACGGGCATATGCGAGCAGTGCGGAGACCAGGCGTTCACGCCCACGGGCGGCATGATGGCCAGCGCAAATAGCCTGCGTCCTGATGCCGTCGACGACGATGACGCCGAGCACCCCCTGGGGGTGCGCGAGGAGAATCCAATCGAAGGAGGGATTGCCTCATGAAGCTGTTCAAAGGCCAGGGAACTGCCGATCTTAGTAAGCCGTGGCGCTTCGAGGAAGACGGCCTTACCGTCACCCGCGGTTGCGCGTGGTCTCCTCCGGGATGCCACCCCGTTGGCTGCGGCATCAAGACCTACGTGAACTCCAACGGCGAGTTGGTCAGGATTGAAGGAGACGAGAACCATCCCGTCACGGGAGGCCGTCTGTGCGTTCGTTGCCTGACCATGCGCGATTACGTCTACAATCCCGATCGCGTGCTCTACCCGATGAAGCGCGCCCGCGAGGACCGCGGCAAGAACAAGTGGGAGCGCATCACCTGGGACGAGGCCTTCGACACCATTGCCGAGAAGGTCGCGTATTACAAGGAAAACTACGGGGCGGAGTCCATCCTCATGCAAGGCGGCACGGGCCGCGAGGGTGGCCCCATGCTCCCCGCGTACGCACAGGCCGCACTGGGAACGCCTAATGCTTCCCAACCGCTCAGCGGCTACTCGTGCTATATTCCGCGCGTCGCGGGCACGACCTACGTCACAGGCGTCGCCTATCCCGAGATGGACTACGCTGGCGGCCTGCCCGGCCGCTATGACGATCCCGCCTTCAAGCTTCCCGAGCTCATCGTATTCTGGGGCAAGGACCCACTTCCCTCCAACGGCGATGGCTTCTTCGGGCATTCCGTCATCGACGTCATGAAGCGCGGCAGCAAGCTCATCTCGATTGACCCGCGTTCCAACTGGCTGTCTACGCGTGCGGTTTATCATCTGCAGCTTCGCCCCGGTACGGATACCGCCCTGGGCATGGCGATGCTCAACGTCATCATCGAGGAGGACCTCTACGACCACGACTTCGTCGACAAGTGGTGCTACGGCTTCGAGCAGCTCGCCGAGCGCGTCAAGGAGATGCCCGCCGAGAAGGCCGCCGAGATCTGCGACCTCGACGCGAACCAGATTCGCGAGGCCGCCCGCGTCTACGCCGCGGCCAAGCCCGCGCAGATCGCGTGGGGCCTGGCCATCGACATGAAGTCGAACGGCATGCAAGCCGGGCACTGCATCCTCGCGCTCGAGGCCATCACCGGCAATCTCGACGTTCCCGGCGGCCAGCTCGTAGGTGACGTCAATGACGGACTCGAGCTCGGCTTTGGCTGGAAGGAGCTCGGCCCTGAGCTGCAGAACAAGATCATTGGCTTGTACGAGTATCCCGCCTATGTCGGTATGGTGCTCAACTCTCATGCCGACCTCACGCTCGAGGCGATGGAGACGGGCGAGCCGTACGAGATTCACGGTGGCTTCATCGCATCGACCAACCTGCTTGCCGGAACCTGCGCCGCCCAACCCAAGCGCTGGCATGACGCCATGGTCAAGCTCGACTTCGTCTTCGCGGCCGACTGCTGGATCACCCCGACCGTCCAGTGCTGCGCCGACGTCATCCTGCCGCTCGCAACGTACGCCGAGCGCCAGTCCATGGTCGGCACGCATTACGGAGCGTCGCCCAATATGCTCGGTGCCGTCGTCGATGCCGTCAAGGTGGGCGAGACCAAGGGCGACCTCGAGATTCAATACGAGCTCGGTTGCCGCCTCAATCCTGGCACCTACGAGCGCTTCAAGGATTTCGAGGACTTCCGTGCCGAGTTCCGCCTGGGCAATCTTGGCATGAGCTACGAGGAGCTGCGCGAGAAGGTCGTCGTTCAGCGCAACGTCAGCTACAAGAAGTACGAGACCGGCAAGCTGCGTCCCGACGGCAAGCCCGGCTTCAACACGCCGACCGGCCGCGTCGAGCTCTACTCGACGATGTACAAGCAGTTTGGCGAGGATCCGCTACCGTACTACGAGGAGCCGCAGCGCTCGCCGGTCTCCACGCCCGAGCTCATGGAGGAGTACCCGTTCGTGCTCACGACTGGTGCGCGCACCTATGCGTATTTCCACTCCGAGGGCAAGCAGATTCCCCTGCTGCGCGAGGTCAATCCCGACCCCCTGCTCGAAATTAACCCCAAGGACGCGGAGGAGCTCGGCATCGTCGACGGCGAGTGGGTCAACGTCGAGAACGAGTTTGGAAAGTGCCAGCTCAAGGCGAAACTCACCCCGATCGTGAAGCGTGGCGTCGTGCATGCCCAGCATGGGTTCTGGTTCCCCGAGGAAGATGGGGAGGAGCCGCATCTGTTCGGCGTCTGGCGTTGCAACATCAACGAGCTCATTCCACACAAGTTCGTCGGCAAGCTCGGCTTCGGCGCGCCATTCAAATGCGTCATCTGCAAGGTCGAGAAGCTGGGTAAATAGGAGGAGACGTCATGAGAAACGGACTGTTAATCGATTACGAGTTTTGCACGGGCTGCCAGTCCTGCGAAGTCGCCTGCCAGAAGGAGCACGGTTTCGAGGCCGGCACCTGGGGTATTCGCGTGCTTGACGAAGGTCCTTGGGAGGTCGACGAGAAGACCATGAACTGGAACAAGATCCCCACGCCCACGACCTTGTGCGACCTGTGCGCTGACCGTACGGTGAAGGGCAAGCTTCCCACGTGCGTGCATCACTGCCTGGCTGCCGTCATGAAGTACGGCCCCATCGACGAGCTCGTCAAGGAGATGGACAAGAAACCGAACCAGGTCATGTTCGTACCAGGACCCTATATCTGCAAGTGACGTTTTGAGGGCCGGGTCTCGTACCCGGCCCTCTCCGTTCGCCCTGCCGCGGGACACGGTCCCCGCCCGTTTGTCCTGCGCCCATCTACCAAGGAGGGAACATGGCATCTTTCAATGATTACGAGTACGTCTTCACGCCGCTTAAGGTGGGGCGTCAGGTCCTGAAGAATCGCATCATCTTCTCGCCGATGGTTTCCGATTACACCACCGCCAACGGCGAGCCCACCCAGGGATACATCGACTTCGTCGAGGAGCAGGCAAAGACCGGGGCGGCGCTCATCACGCTGGGTGCGACGCCGGTCAACTGGGATACCGCGCCTGACTATCCCGCCGAGCTCAACGTTACCGAGGACACGCGCATCAACGGTCTCGTGTTGCTATCCGAGGTCGCTCATCGCCATGGTGCCAAGATTTCGGTCGAGCTCGTCCATGCCGGTCGTGGCGTGCATCCCGAGCTTATCCAGAGCGAGTACGGTCTTGCACCCACGCCGCTGCCCATTCCCGGGCAGTACCCCTATCTCAAGGAGATGGAGTTCCGCGACATGGAGAACATCATCGCGGACTACGTTGACTGCGCGGTGCGGTTGAAGAAGGCCCAGTTCGACGGCGTGAACATCCACGCTGCCCACGGTAACCTGATTGCCGCTTTCCTGTCCCCGCTCACCAATCATCGCAACGACAACTTCGGCGGCAGCTTCGAGAACCGCTGCCGGTTCCCGCTCATGCTGCTCAAGGCCGTGCGCGAAGCCGTCGGCGACGATTTCATGCTCGACATGCGCATCAGCGGTGACGAGATGGTCGATGGTGGCATGAGGGTCGAGGAGGTCATCGAGTTTCTCAAGCTTGCACAGGAGTATCTCGACATGGTCAACATCTCGGCCGGGCTCATCGTCGATTGGCGCGCGCAGTTCTTCACCATGCCGCCGTACTATCAGCCCCATTGTCTCAACCGCGAGCTTTCCCGCAAGGTCAAGGAATGCAAGGACATCACCATTCCCGTCTCCGTCGTCGGATGCATCACCAACATCGACGAAGCCGAGGACATCATCGCAAGCGGAGCTGCCGATGCATGCTACATCGCGCGTGCGCTGCTGGCCGATACCGAGATTCTCAAGAAGTCGTATCGCGGCGAACCCGAGACGGTGCGTCCGTGCCTGCGCTGCCATTCGTGTGCGGCAGGTGGGGGCAATCACATGTCGTGCGCGGTCAACCCCCAACTCGGACGCGGGTATCGCTACTGGGAAATCCTGCCGGCGTCCAAGAGCAAGAAGGTCGTCATCGTTGGCGGCGGCCCGGCCGGCATGATGGCCGCGCAGACCGCCATCAAACGCGGTCACGAGGTCGTCCTGTTCGAGAAGTCCGCATCGTTGGGCGGAGCGCTCAATGACATCAACAAGCTGCCGTTCAAGGGCGATTTGCTGAGGTATACCGATTGGGATGTCAAGCAGACCATGGAGTGCGGTGCCGACGTGCGCCTCAACACCGAGGCGACCCCGGACCTCGTCATGGCCGAGAATCCCGACGCCCTCATTGTCGCGCTTGGCTCCAAGCCCTTCGACCCGCCGGTGCCCGGACTTGACCGTGACAACGTCTATGGCGTGCGCGACGTCGACTCGGGTCGCAAGAAGGTCAGCGGCAAAGTCGTCGTCTGCGGCGGCGGGGCGAGTGGTTGCGAATCGGCCCTGGCTCTTGCCATGGAGGGCTGCGAGGTCACGCTCGTCGATCGCGTCGAGGCCGACAGATTTGCCAGCGGCATGATCCACATCACGCGCGGCATGCTCATGGCGCTGCTCGAGGAATACGGTGTGCGCATCCTGGACGATCGCAATGTCGAGGCAATCGACGAAGACGGCGTGCACATCCAGGACAGGAACTGGCGCCGCGAGGTCATCCCGGCCGACTACGTCGTCAATGCCATGGGCATCATCCCCGTCGCGCCCGACGAGTTCCGTGAGCTCGTTCCCGAGACTTACGTCGTGGGCGACTGTTCCGACATCGGGACCATCAAGAAGGCGAATCACAGCGGATTCGACGCTGCCATGGAGATATAGCGAACGTATGTGAGGGACAGGCCGATGTGTCAGGGGCCCGGTCCCCTGACACATCGAATCGCACGTGAGAGAACGAGGAAGGGAATCGACATGGACAAGATCATCATCGAGCCCATCACCAGCATGAAGAACGCGTTTTCCGTCGCCGGCCAAAACGTCGTCATCACCGGTGGCAATCGCGGCCTGGGGCGTGGAATCGCGCAGGCGTTCGCAGAGTGCGGCGCCAACGTCGCTATCCTGTGTCGTAACGAGGCCTCTGGCAACGAGGCCGCCGAGCAACTGCGCTTGCTTGGATCGCGCGCCCTCGCCGTGAAGTGCGACGTGGGGGACTTCGATTCCGTGCTGAGGGCCAAGGAGGTCGTCGCCAGGGAGTTCGACCATATCGACACGCTTGTCAACAACGCGGGCATTGACGGCAAGCACGGCGTCTTCGACGATGCGCGCCTCGAGGAGTTCAAGCGCGTCATGAACGTTAACCTCGATGGTGTCGCGGCGATGATCCAGGTCTTTGGCCAGTGGATGATGGACGAGGGGCGCGGTGGCGAGATCATCAACATCTCGTCGATTGGCGGCCAGGCCATTGGCGATCCGCGTGCGCATCCCATGCCCTCGTACAACGCATCGAAGGCGGCGCTTGACCATCTGACCAGGCACCTGAGCATCGTCATGGGCGATTACGGCATTCGCGTGAACGCCATCGCCCCTGGTCCTACGCATTCGGATCTGGATGCCGGCCTTCCACCGTCCATCACGCAGTTCATCGACGAGACCATGCCCATGCATCGCTTTGGTGAGCCGCTCGAAATTGGCGCCCTGGCGGTGTTCCTGGCCTCGCCTGCCGCTGCGCAGATTACGGGCGTCGTCGCCAACCATGACGGCGGCACCATGTGCGTTGGCCTGACGTTCTAGGAGAATAGCCCGCACGGGAGGCGCGCCAGCGCAGTCCGCATTTCGAAGAATCGAGGAGTCGCCATGCCCAGCTTTAACGATTTTCCGCACATTTTCACGCCGATCAAGATTCGCAATGTCGAGCTGAAGAACCGTCTCGTCTTCTCGCCGGTCGTATCGGGGCATGCGGGTGTTGTCGATGGGTAGGTCACCGAGGCGCTCGTCCAGTTTCTCGGCGCTCAGGCCCGAAGCGGCGTGGGCATGGTGACCATCGGCGCCTCTCCCGTCGATCAGGGCAGGGCACGCGACTTCTTCGGCAGTCTCTCCGTCTACAAGGACGAGGACATTCCGGGGTTGCACCGCCTTGTCGAGGAAGTACACCGATACGGGGCGGCAATTTCGTGCGAGATCCTGCACGCCGGGCGCATCGCGCAGCCCAATGCGCTCGCCGGACGCAAGGCGTGGGTGCCGTGGCTCACGCCCGACATGGACCCCGACCTTTTCGAGGAGATCACCGAGGAGCAGATGGACGAGGTCATCGATCTCTTCTGCAAGGCGGCCGTGCGTCTGCGCGATGCGGGTTTCGACATGGTGCTCATCCACGGTGCGCATGGCAACCTGGTGAGCGCGTTCTTCTCGCCGCTTACCAACCAGCGTACCGATGAGTACGGCGGATCCTTCGAGAACCGCATGCGCTTCCCGCTCAGGCTCGTGAAGGCCGTGCGTGAGGCCGTGGGCGACAACATGGCCATCGACTTCCGCATCAGCCAGAACGAATACGTCGAAGGCGGCACCACGCTCGAGGACGTCATCACCTTTCTCAAGGCGGCGCAAGAGTACATTGATGACGCGAACCTGTCGGGCGGCTGGATCTTCGACCCGGTCTACGTCAAGTACATGATGCCAGGCTATCCGCAGGAGCTGTGCCTCAACATCCCGCGCACCGCCATCGTCCGCGAACAGCTTGACATCCCCGTGACCTGCGTCGGCAACATTCCCGATGTCAAGACGGCCGAGCATATCCTTGCCGAGGGCAAGGCCGACATCGTCGCTTTCGCCCGCAACATCCTCGCCGACATGGACCTGGTGAACAAGGCGTATCGCGGCGAGGAGGACACCATCCGGCCGTGCTTGCGCTGCATCGAGTGCGCGTCGCGTCCTGCCGTGGGCGGTGGCGTGCGTTGCTCGGTCAATCCGCAGCTCGGCCGCGAGCTCTACTACCGCGAGGTTCCCGAGGCGCGCGTGAAAAAGAAAGTGGTCGTCATCGGGGGTGGTCCGGCCGGCATGATGGCGGCGCAGACCGCCGTCAAGCGCGGTCACGACGTCGTCCTCTTCGAGCGTGACAAAGAGCTGGGAGGACGCCTCAAGGAGGCATCGGTGCTCTTCTGCAAGGAGCCGTACCACAAGCGCTACCTTGCCTGGGACCGTCGCGAGACGCTTGGATGCGGCGCGGACATTCGGTTGGGTGTCGAGGCGACCCCGGATCTCGTCATGGCGGAGAATCCCGACGAGGTCATCGTCGCCATCGGCGGCGAGCACATCTGCCCGCCGATTCCCGGTGCAAACGGGGACAATGTCATCACCGTAACGGAAGCGGATTTGGGACTTGCGCCCATTGGCAAGCGTGTCGTCATCGTGGGTGGCGGTTTTTCCGCGCTCGAATGCGGCATCCAGCTCGCCTACGAAGGGCATGCTGTCACGGCCATCGACGCGCAGCCCGAGGACAAGCTCTGGCGCGAGGTCATGAACGAGCTGCGCAGCGGCCTCATCGAGCTACGCGATCGTTACGGCGTGCAACTCGTCGACGAGGCCATGGTGAAGGAGATTCGCGAAGGGTCCGTCGTGTATACGCGTGGTGGCGAGGATTTCGAGATTCCCGCCGACACGGTGGTCATGGCCTGCGGCCTGCGTCCCAACAAGGAGCTCGTAGGCCAGTTTGTGGAGATGATGCCTCAGGTCACGGTCGTAGGCGATGCGCGCCAGACGGGCAACATCTTCTCGGCGAACATGAGCGCCTTCGACGCGGCGGTGGAGCTGTAGGGAGACGGTTTTCTATCGCTCCCGCCAGCGCTTCAGCTGGGGCAGCACGACGCCGAGAAGCGATGCCGCCTCGTCGACGGTCTTGAACGATCCGGACTCGACCATGTACGGGGCGCAGCGCTCGATGAGCTCTTCCATGCTCTCCTCGGGGTTCACGAGCTCTCCGTCTTCCACGCACCACTTGCACCAGTCCGTCTCGGGTGTCCCGTCTGCGGCTTGCGCACGGTCTTCGTCGTTCGCGAGATACATTCCGCAGCTTTGGCAGAATGTCCCTTCAGGTGGCATGTCGAGCAGCTCGGCTATGGGCACGTCGAGCGTCGCGGCGATGAGCTTCGTCATGTCGATGCCCGGCGTGGTCTCGCCGGTTTCCCAGCGCGAGACGGCCTGCCTGGTGATGTAGAGGCGCTCGGCGAGTTGCTGTTGGGTCATACCGCGGGCCTCGCGGTGCGCTTTGATGGATTCGCTTATCGACATGGTGATTCCCTTCGTCGGATGTCCAGGTCATTACAGCATGACAGCGCCCGCGGAGTAAAGAAACGCTCCGTTGCGCTTCTCCGCCATCGACAAGAAAGGGGCGGCCCCATCGGTCGGGAGGCCGCCCCCAGGCCCGGCTTCTAACAGGTCGAGCAGAGTGATACGTGCTTAGCTGGCCGCGTAGAGCGACACGGGACCCATGTTGCGATCCTCGTCGACGGTCGACGCCTCGACCATGCGGGTCATGTAACCTTCGGCCTCGAAGTACACCTGCCAGTTACCGGCAGCGACCTGGTGGAACCAGAAGTCCCCGAAGTCGTCGGTCTGCGTGACCAGCACCTCGCCGGTATCGACGTTCTGCGCCGTCACCTTGGCGCCAATCAGGACCTCGTCCTCCTCAGGGTCGATGACGATTCCCGCCAGGAAGCGCTTGGGCAGGTTCAGGTAATGCATGCGTGGCTTGTCGCGATCGGCGCGCTCGGGCATGAGCGCCTCGGCCTGCTCGAGCTCCTCAGCGAACTCCTCCTCGTCGCCAAAGCGAATGGCTCCGTGCGGACATACGTCAACGCAATGGGGGATTTCGCCAGCGTCGATGAGATGGGCGCAGCCCGTGCACTTCTGGGGAATCTCGAGCTCCTCGTTCCAGAAAATCGCACCGTAGGGGCAGGCCTCCACGAGTTCCTTGTGGCCTTTCGCCTTGGAGGGGTCAATGATCACAAGGCCGTCGTCACGCTTGTACACCGCTTCGGGGGCGGCGCTCATGCACGGGGCGCCATCGCAATGCTGGCACATGTGCATGATGTATGCGATCTTTACCTTGGGGACTTGCCCGCGGATCCTTTCCTCGATGCGCGTCCAGAACTGACCCGTGTCGGGCTGGGGTTTCGAATAGGGAAGCCACTCGTTATCGACGTGCTCGTCCTTGCAGGCCAGCTGGCAGTTGCGGCAACCGTTGCACTTGGCTGCGTCAAAGATGAAAGTCTTACCCATGGTTATTCCCCCTCAACGATACGAGCTGTGGCGACGAGGCCGCATGCCGGGTCATACGCGCGCTCAAATGCCTCGGGATATTCCTGTGCGAGCTTGAAGACGTCTACTTTCTCCACGTTAACCAGGAAGCCCGAGGTAACCTCTCCGGCCGCGTTCTTGGAGGTGGTGGGGGTGGGGGCAATGAGGTTGTTCGCCCCACCGCGGTCAAGACCGCCCTCACCCAAGACGATGGTGTCGCAACGCGCACCGTGATCCTGATAGACGGCACCGGGCATGATGCGCTCGGAAACGAGCACGCCACCCAGGACGGCGCCACGTTCGTTGTAGATTTTCGCGATGTCGCCCGTCTCGAGGCCGAGTTTGCCGGCATCGATGGGGTTGACCCAAAGGGGCTCATACAGGTAGCCGTCGGGACCCTTTACCTTGCACGTCTCTATCTCGCGGAACCATGTGACGTCGTCATGTTGTGCGTGGACGCGGAAGTGTGGATGGTTGCTCACCAGAAGGAAGGGATACTTTCGACCACGCTCCAGGTACTGCCTTTCCTGATGTCCGGCGCCCTCGTCAATCCAGTGGGGGATGGGACCTCGCTCCTTGTCATCCGGGAAGTAGCTGGCGAGCGTCGTGGAGTAGTACTCCAGCTTGCCAGATGGGGTGCGGAGCGGATGACCTTCGGGATCCTCGTAGAACTCGATGAGGCCCGCCGGTATCTCCTTCCAATCCTCGCGGGTCGGGAAGGCATAGTATTGGCGCTCCACGAACTCGTCGAAACTCAGGTCCTCGGGTGCACCGGAGGATTCGAAGCCGACTTTGATCCACTCCTCATCCGTCTTGCCACCCAGATACTTGTCGTAGATGCCCTCGTAGATGCCCCCGTAGCTCTCCAGCTTTTTCGCGACGATGCCCACGGCCTCCTTGTCGGAGACAGATTCCCCGATGGGCTTGATGGCCTGCTTCTCGTAGAACACGACATTCCACTGGCCCGAGTCGTTGTCCGTGCCGATGTCAGCCGTCTCGAACTTGGTGTTGGTGGGCAGGATGATGTCGGCGAACATGGTGTCGTTCTCCATCCAGGGATGCTGGACGATGACCGTCTCGATGCTCTCGTGCCGAAGGGCGTCTTGCATCTTGAATCCGCCGTTCCAGCAGGTTTCCCAGCAAGGCGAGTCGGACCACACCATGTGGATGCGGCTTCCGCCTTCGGGCGGGAACGTGAACTCGAGGAACTGGTCCTCTCTCGGAAGACCGGCGTTTACGTGGCCATACCAACTGATGGGCGGGTTCATGATGGCTTCGGGGATGCGGGTCTTGGGGATGAACGAGGGCTTGGTGCCGGTGACGAAACCTCGATAGGCGGCACCCAAGCTGGGGATGTTGGTGGAGGGGGGAAGCACGTCCAGCGTCGGGATGCCGAAAAGCGTCCACTCGAGGAACTTGAACTGGTTCGCCCCGGGCTTACCAACGCCTTGCATGCCCAAGAGCGCTACCTCCAGGCGTGCCGGCTCGTGGGCGAAGCAGCTGCGGATGAAGCTACCGCCGTTGCAATGCGCGATGGATACCGCATGCTTTGCCCAGTAACGCGCGAGGGCCTTGATGGTGTATGCGGGAATCCCGCAGATCTTCTCGGCCCACTTGGGCGTCTTGGGCACGCCGTCCTCGCCGCCCAGGACATAGTACTTGAAGTTCTCGAAGCCCACGGCATGCGTCTCGAGGTAGTCCTTGTCGTACGTATCTTCCTTGATCCAGGTGTAGGCGATTGCGAGCTGCAGGGCGGCGTCGGTGTTGGGAAGCACGGGAATCCACTTGTCTGCATGGACGCCGTTGGCATAGTTGACGTCGGGCGCGATGTGGATTTGCCTCACGCCGATTTCCGTGAACCAGAAACACAGGCGGCTTGCCATCTGTCCGCCCCATCCCAGTGGCGTCGTCTCGGGGTCGCATCCCCAGAACAGCACGGCATCGCCGTTTTCCGAGATGTCCTTGATAATGTTGTTCTGGAGGTTTTGCTGGCCGAGGGGATCCATGCCCCAGATGTGCTTGGCGCCCCAGTACCAGCCTTCCCAGGAGTCCGGCTGACGGGACTGGATCGTGAATCCACCGCAAAGGTCCAGCAGCTGGGAGATACAGCCGTGCGAGGCGTGGACGACCTTCGTCTCGCCATGGCCGTCGATTTCCAGCAAGATGGACTCCGGACCGTATTCGTCGTGCATGCGCTTTATCTCGGCAGCGCAAATCTCGGCTGCCTCGTCCCAGGAGATGCGTTCGTAGTCAGACGACCCGCGGTTCTGGGGGTTGCGCTCGCCATCGGGGTCCCAATCGACGCGCTTCATGGGGTAGGGGATGCGGTTCTTGGAGTAGACGCGCTTTTTGTAGCATAGCGAGAGCGGGGACATGTGAGTCTTGAAGCCCGGCTCGAATACATGGCCCCTTGCCTCGATCCTCCAGGCATTCAGCTCCTCGGGGGTCTGATGCTCGTCAAAGTGGAAGGGACGAATGCGGATGATCTTATCGTTCTCCTCGTCGATGTCGACAGTGCAGGCGTTGCTCCCCAGGCCGAAGCTGTCAAAGCCCAGGCCCTTGATTATGGGAGTGCCCTTCACATCGTTGCTCATGCTCCTTCTCCTCTCATGCGTGGTTCTTTCTATCGGTCATGATGGTGCCGCGAGCCATGCGTCCAGACAGCCCGGATGACTATGCGCCCGGCTTGGGTGGGGTCGGTACCGTGGGGACCTTGATTCCCGGGGCGGGAACGGCCGGAGCGCCGGGAGCGCCGGGTACGGTTGGGATGCCGGCTGAAGGAGGTGCGGGGTCGGCCTTGGCTCCGCAGTTGGGACACTGGTCCAAGGTGGGATCGACCTCTGCCCCGCATTTGGGGCATTTCACGGGGCCGGCATCAAGGGAAGGTGGTCTGAAGCACATGATCTTTCCTTTCTTTTTTGTGCCCTCCTTGTCAGGGGGAGGCAAATTTCACGGTAATTGAGCGCCGGCGGGTGGGCTGGATGGCACCCGCCGGCACAAGGAGGGCCTAGGTAAAGAGCGCCACTTTTGGCTTGTCCAACTTGTCCTTCAGCTCTTCGAAGGTTCCGACGTAGATGCAGCCAGCTTGGCAATGTTGCATGCAGCTCGGGACCTTGCCCGCGGCCTGCCGAGGTGCGCAGCGGTTGCAGCGGTCTGTGGGAACGGGAACGAACTCGTATTGCCACTTTCGCTCGCTGAGCTGGTCGGGACCGACCTGATGCAGCTTGATGCCGTATTTGTCGGGCCCGAGGCCGTTTTCCTGCTGGCAGGCTATCTCACAGGTGTGGCAGCCGGAGCAGTACTCGTAGTCGATGGCGATCATCTGTCTCATCTCTCGTCACTCCCCAATCTTCTCGATGCTGCAAAGCTGCGATTTGTACGAGGCACCCAATCCGACCTTGCCGGGACGCATGGGAACCAGCTTGTTCACGTTGGACTCCATGACGCCGAAGAGCGTGCCGTCTTCCGGTCCCCGCTCCGGGAACCACCAGGCATGGTCAGCGGATACGGTGTCCTTGCGGATGCGTACGGTGAGGTGCGCCTTGTGCTTGCACGATCCGTACTGGTTTTCGAGCTTCACCCAGTCGCCTTCGTCGATGCCGTACTTCGCCGCGGTTTCGGGGTGAATCAGCACGGTCGGTTCCGGGTGCAGTCTGCGCATGGAAGGGCTCTGGCGATGTTCGGAGTGGAAGAAGCCCCAGGGGCGTGCGCCGGTCGTGAGCACCAGGGGGTACTTCTCGGCAAGTTCCGGGCAGGATACCGGGCTTTCCGGTGGCTCTTCGTAGTCTGCCAGAGGCGACAGGCCGAACTTGACCATCTCGGGACAATAGAAGTTGTAGCGACCCGTTGATGTGGCAAACCCGACGCTTCCGTCCCACCGGAGCATGCCCTTCTCGTTCTTGTTGTACTCGAACTCGGGATAGGCCCAGGTGCGCTCTCGCAGTTCCTCGTAGGTGTAGCCGGTATCGCGCAGCAGGTAGTCGTAGAAACCCTCCTCGTCATCCCACTGCTTGTATTCGTCTGTCGTGAAGTGGCTTCCGACCTCGTAGATGATTCGCTGGTCGGACTTGCATTCGCCAAGGGGTTCGACGGCCTGGGCAATGGCGCCAAGGGCGTAGGGCTGGTGTCCGGTGATGCCGATGCGTTCGGCGAAGCACGCTGCGGGTAAGATGACGTCTGCGCATGCCAGCGCCGTCGGCGTCATGAACAGGTCCACGACGACGTTGAAGTCCATGCTCTGCAGCGCCGGCAGAATGCGCTGGGGCTGGGCACCCATGCACGCGATGGCGTTGTTCTGCATCATGAACATGGCCTTGATGGGATAGGGCTCGCCGGTTTCCATCGCCTTGAGCAACATGTCGGGGCTGATTGCCGCCATCGCCTTGAGGGCCGGATAGTCGAAGTTCATGGTTCGGCCCTGGTCCTTCACGGGCTCCGAGCACTCGACCCATACCCTGTCACGCGGCATCCACGTCACGCTCATGTCCCATACCGGATTGGCGGCGACCATCGTGCCGGGCTTTTCGAAATTGCCCGTCAAGGCCATGAGGTCGAAGCAGGCCATGCCGGTGATGAAGCCCTCGGAAGTGTGGTCCATGGCCACGCCCCACTGCAGGCAGGCGTTCTTGGCGCGACCGAGTGCGCAGGCGGCCTCGACTATCAGGTCCGCATCGACCCCGCAAGTCTCAGCCGCGAACTCGGGCGTGTATTTGGCGACGTTCTCCTTGAACTCATCGTATCCATAGCACCAGTAGTCGATGAAGTGCTGGTCCTGCAGGTCGTTCTGGATGATGACGTTGCACATGGCGAGCGCGAGGGCGCAGTCCGTGCCGGGGCGCACCTGGAACCAGTATTCGGCCTTGCCGGCAAGCCAGGTAAGGGTGGGATCCATGACCATGAGCTTGCTACCGCGTTTCATGCACTCGACGATCCAGTGGCCCAGGGTGCCATCGGAGTTGGCGACCACGGGATTGTTGCCCCAGACCAGAATGTACTCGGGGCGTTCCCACTCGGGATTGTCGTAGCGGTCGGGGAAGAACTGCGAATAGTCGCAGATGTAGAGGCCACCAGCCTTCAGGGCCGTGGAGAAGATGCGGGGCGCGTAGCATGCTTGGCCGGAGAGGAAACCCGTGCCGTAGTTGGGGGTGCCGAAGTACTGCGCCATGAGGGGTCCGTACCCGTTGATGTCTCGACCGGTTCCCTGGGTGACCCAGATCGCCTCGGGGCCATAGGTATCGATGACCTTCTTCATCTCGCGTTCGATGATTTCGTATGCCTCGTCCCAGCTGATCTGGGTAAACGCGTTCTTGCCGCGGTCCTTCCTGTCCCGCTTCAGCGGATGGCGCAGGCGATCGGGATGGTAAAGCATTTCCTTGAAGGCGAGGCACCGCGGACACAGGCGACCTTGGTTGTACGGGTTCTCGGGATCGCCCTCGATCTTCTCCAGGACGCCGTCTTTGACGTACATGAGAACACCGCAATTGTCGTGGCATCCCGGTCCCGAGCGCGCGTTCGAGCGAATGACGGTGTAGCCGTCCTCCTCCCATGTCCACTCGTGTCCGGTCGGATCGTCTTGAGTCGGTTGCCTGAGCGCGATGCGCTCCTCTTCCGTCAACTTGTTTCCCATGCTAATCCTCCTGAATATGAAGACGTTCTCTCGACTCTACTTGGATTATATGGAGGCGATTCAGGAGGATATAATCCGAAAAGGGGATTACTGATGTTCTAATCGGATGGCCTCGTCGCGATGAAACGCAGTCAAATGAGGTGCGTCTCCCGAAGAGGGACTGACTTGAGCTACCATGATGGACAAGAGGTACCGTTGCAGGAGGAATAGACTTCACCATGCGCATCGACACGCTTTACGAGTTCATTTTGCTCGCGACCAACTTGAACTTCACCGATACCGCCAAAAGCTTCTTCATAGCCCAGTCCGCACTGAGCAATCACATTTCCAAGTTGGAGCGTGAGCTAGGTGCAAAACTGTTCACCAGGGACAACAGGTCCGTTGCCCTCACCAAGGTGGGAAAGACGTTTCTCGAAGACGCGAAGAAGATCGTCGCAGATTACGAGCGTGCCCTCGATAACGTGGCCATGTGCCGTCAGGGGACATCGTCGCTTCTGCGCATAGGGTTTCTCCTCGGATCCTTCGGCTCCTTTCTTCCCGCGGCCTGCCTTCGTTACCGGGAAGAACATCCGGACGTCGAGTTCTCGCTCAAGGTCCTCGACATCGGCGAGGTCCAGGCGGCATTGAACGATGATCAGATAGACATCGGATTCACGGTGTTCGCGCATGAATTGCAGGGCGGTGGATTCGACTATCGTGTCATCTACGAGGACCGCTACAAGCTGGCCGTCCCAAAGACCCATCACCTGGCAAAGAAGGAGAGTCTTCAGCTCGCGGACCTGAAGGGCGAGAAGCTAATGGCCCCTCGCTTCAATCCGCTCAAGGGCACTCTCGCCGAGATGAACGTCATGCTGCGCAATGCGGGAATCGAGGTGCTCAGCAACCAGCATGTCGTCGACGCCGCTTCGCTCATGACGACTTTGGTTGCCACGAATCAAGTGGCGTTAGCGCTGGATCATCTGAGTGTCTACGATGGCCGTGGTGATTTGAAGTTCCTTCCCATCGAGGACGAGCGCATCAGAATTTGTGCCGGCCCCATGTGGCTGCGCTCCAACGACAAGGAGACCATAGTCCCCTTTGTGGAGTATCTATGCGATGCATGTGTTGGCCTCACGAAAGAGGAGCTCTTCTCGGGCAGGCCGTTCTAATCTAGCGCGATCGGCCTTTGCTGTATGCAGTTTCCGTATCAGTGCGTTTCATGAAAGGCTTCCCGCCGTGCACAGTATGCACAGCTGGGACCTTCGATATCTGTATTTGGGGCTAAAGCCTCGGCCTTTCTATAATCCGCGGCGAGAGGGGTGACGGCTGTCCTTTGGCCTGTTCCCTGAACGGATGAGTGCCATTCGGCAAGGAGAGCCCCATGAAGAAACCGTTTTATGGAAACCGCCTGATTGGCATATTGGGGTTCATGTACTTCTGCTCGTCAGGAGTGATTCTCCCTGCCGCCAACGTCATCAATCCCCTTATGCTCGAAGATGCCTCGATGGGGCTCACGGGCACCCTGTTGGGCATGGGCTTTTCTCTCTTCGTCCTCTTCCAGGGGCTGTCAGCGCCCGTTATCGGCGCCGTGATCGATCGCATCGGAGCAAGGCTCACCATGGCCATCGGTGCCGTCGCCCTGCTTGGGGCCTCGCTGGCCCTCGCCTTCCTGGTCTCGTCTCCCATCGCGTACTTCATCTGCTTCGGCATCATCGCGAGCGTGGGAGCGATGATGGCGGGCCAGCTCTCGACCCAAAGCACCATAGGCGCCTGGTTTGTCGCCCGAAGGGGCGTTGCCATGACGGCGACGATGTTCATCGGGGCAAGTTCCGCTTTCTTGCTGCCTCCCGTCATCGAGGCGATCATCGGCTCCTGCGGCGGCTCCTGGCATAGCGGGTGGTATCTGATCGCCGTCTTGAGTGTCGCCATGATTCCCGTGGCGCTCCTATTGGTCAAGAACAAGCCATCCGATCTTGGCCAGCTTCCAGATGGAGCCAGCGGTGCGGGCGATATGGCCGAGAAGCGCAAGGACTTCAAGGTTTTCAAGCGCGAGAAATCGCTTGCCTTCCCCCAGGTTCTCAGAACCCCCGCCTTCTGGCTCATCGCCCTCGCGGCGACGGGAGGCTTTGCAGCCTACAGCTTTGCCACGTCCCAGGGCATGATTCACTTCACGACAATCGGCATCGAGCGCTCCGCCGTGGTCATGGGCGTTTCCGTCATGGGAGGCGCGAGCCTGCTGGGAAAGCTCGTCATGGGATCGCTGTCCGATAGGGTCGAGCCGGTGCGCATCATCAGCATTGCCGCCCTGCTCATCGCCGCGGGAATACTGACGGCTGCCGTCGCCTTCAACGGCGCCATGATGCTCATCTACTACTTCTGCACGGGATTCGGTTTCGGTGCCATCACGGCGACCTTTCCCACGGCAATCGCAAACTACTTCGGTGCCGGTGCGTTTTCCAAGAGCCTGGGCGTGGGCATATTCGTCACCACGATCATCGCCTCGGTTCTGCCTCTGGCAGGGGGTGTCATCTACGACGCTTGCGGATCCTGTTCCCCGGCGTTCTTCCTTGCCGCGGTGGTTGTCGTCTGCTGTGCGGTGTGTGGTTTCTTCGTCAGGTTCCCCAAGAGGTCAGTTATCTAGTTTGCCAATCAGTAATCGGATTATCGAATCACGACTTCCTCAAGCCCGTACATACAATCAAGCTAGAACTGGGAGGTTGGAGAGGAGGAGGGTTATAGAGGACATGAAGAAGTGAGAAATACCGATTTTCTAGTATCAAAGGAGGAAAAGGAGTGGAAAGTACAAACGTATCAATGCCAAAACGCCTGATTGGCATTGCCATTGCTGCAATCTGCATCATCGTATCTTGCTTCATTCCGGGCAGCGAGGCGCTATCCGCCGAGGGCGCTAGGGCCTTGGGCCTGCTGTTGGCCCTCGTCGCCTTGTGGATCACCTCTGCGCTGCCTCTGGGCGTCACCGCACTGCTCATCGTCGTGCTGTGTCCCGTGCTCGGAGTCGTGCCCAATCTCGGAGGCGCCATCGGTGGCTTCGCGAGTCCCCCGCTGTTCTTCATCATCGCGGTGTTCTCGCTGCCGGTCATCATGATGAAAACCAACTGGGGCGTTCGTCTCATGAACGCGCTTCTCAAGTGGACGGGCAACAACACGCGCAAGCTCGTGCTCGGCTTCATGATCGCGACGACCATCGTGTCCATGATCATGTCCGACGTGCCCTGCACCGTCTTGTTCATGGGCTTCGCGCTCACGATCCTCAAAGCGGCGGATGCAAAGCCCCTCAAGTCCAACCTCGGACGCTGCCTCATGATCGGCATTCCCGTTGCGGCCGTCACCGGCGGCATGGCTACTCCCGCCGGTAGCTCCTTCAACGTGGTCGCGATGGGCATCATGCAGAAGGTGACCGGAGGCGCGGGCGTGTCCTTCCTGGACTGGGTTATCGTCGCCCTGCCGGTCGTCATCCTCATGACTCCGATCACCTGGTTCTTCATCACCCAGATCTTCAAGCCCGAGCCCATTTCCGATTCTTGCCTGCAGGGCATTCGCGATCAGGCCGCTGCAGCTACCAAGGTCGAGCCTCACGAGGTCAAGGCCATCATCATCATTGTCGGCCTGCTGGTGCTCTGGATTGTCGGCAACTGGGTTCCCCTGCTCAACGCGACCGTGGTGGCCCTCATCGGCCTGGCGGTCATGTTCCTTCCGGGCATCGAGCTTCTCTCGTGGAAGGAATTCCAGGAGTCCGTGCCCTGGGGTATCGTGATCATGTGCGGCACCATCATGTCCATGGGCAGCGTCGTCGAGAACACCGGCGCCGCCACGTTCCTTGCCGGACTCATCACCGATAGCGGCATCATGAGCCTGAACTTCGTCCTTGCCCTGGGCATCATGCTCGCCCTGCTGTACCTGCTCCACACGTTCTGCCCCATCGGCGTTGCCATCCTCGGCATCTTCCTGCCTGTTCTCATCACCATGTGCGCAGGCTTCGGGGTGTCCCCCGCGGTTCCCACCATCGCGCTGGCCGTCGTGGTCGCAGGCAACTACATCGCCCCTGTGAATCCCACCGTCATGCTGACGTTTGGCGAAGGCTACTTCACCTTTGGCGATATGGTGAAGACGGGCATCGTTCCCGCTATCGCGCTCATCGTCATCATGTCCCTGTGGATGCCCTTCATCTGCGGCGCCCTTGGAATATAGCTCCGAGGGTTCGAGTCGGGAAGCTTGCCAGCTCATCGAGCTTCCCGACCATTCACCAAATGAGCTGCCCGCTTAGGAAAGGGCCCCGGGAATTCGCTGAGGAATTCCCGGGGCCCTTCACGTGCGTCCCAGAGGTGGTGCCCCGCCCTAGCCGAATCGATACTCCACGCCCATCGTCGCCTCGGGGAACTTCCACTTGCTCACGACGGTGCCCTCGCACAGGACGCGACAGGTGCCGCATTCCAGGCAGCCGGCGTAATCGAAGGACCTGGCTCCGTCTTCGTCTCGCTTGTAGAGGGCGGCCGGACAGACCTTCACCAGCTTGTCGAATTCGGCGTCGTCAAGATCGTCTGCCAGGGTGATGTGGGGGTTGCCCTCGTCCACTTCGTACTTGTTGACCGCCAGGTATTCGTCCACGTTGACGGTAATGGCATTCTCGCTCATAGCGCTTTCAGGGCCCCTCTCACATCTTTGAGGGCACTCATGACGCCCACTTTCCTGATAATGGGCTTCAACTTGGACTTGAGGGGCTCGACGGGTGTTCCGTCGATCAGGAACAGGGCGTCCATCACGTTCGCCGCGGCCTGTGGGTACAAGCCGAACATGCGGTCGAAGTTTTCGAGAAAGGCGGGCACGTCCTTGTATCGGCGCAAATCCTCCATGACGAAGGTGGATTCGAGGGCATCGACATAGCCCTGTAGGCCCGCCTTGGAGGTATCGCCCGAATCGATGGCCCTGGCGGCCTGCTGCCCCGCCAATTGTCCGGCGGCAATGGCGTAGTCCATGCCGCGCACCATATAGCCGAGGTTGATGCACATCATGGCGCTGTCGCCCGCGAGCATGACTCCATCGCCCGTCAGCGGTGGCATGATGTTGACGCCGCCCTCCGGCACCATGTGTCCGGAATGCTCCACCACCTTGGCGTCATGAATCAGGGGCGCCACGGAAGGGTGGTTCTTCAAGTCCTCGAGCATCTGGTAAACGGGTTTGCCCTTGCCGGAGGCGCAGGCTTCGATGCCGGCCACCACTCCCAGGGAGATGCTCTCCCTGTTGGTGTACATGAAGCCGCCCCCGAAGACGCCATGGGTGGCATCGCCGACGAAGAGCCAGGCGGCACCCTCTCCGTCTGCGCATAGCAGTCGGTCGCTCACGGTCTTCTCGTCGAGCATGAAGACTTCCTTGACGCCAACGGCAACCTGGGATGCGGGGGGCTTGTCGTAGCCGACGGCATCATTTGCGAGTAGGGAGTTCACGCCGTCGCAGAGGATGACCACCTCTGCGCTGATTTCGTCTTCGCCGGCGCGAATGCCGCAGATCTTGCCGGACGCGTCCTTGACGAGCGACTCGACGGGAATGCCGTAGATGGTCTCGGCACCGGCCGCCTCGGCCTTGCCGGCGAGCCACTGGTCGAAGGGGGCGCGGAGCACGGAGTAGGAGACGTTATCCTCTGCGCGCATGGCCTCGGACGTGAAGTCCATGGTTAGGTTGGCCTCCTGCGTCATCAGGGAGATGCGCTCGCGGGTGATCTTGCGTTCCAGCGGGGCCTCGCTCTCGAAATCGGGAAAGACCTTGCGCAGGGAATGCGCGTAGATGCGTCCGCCGGTCATGTTCTTTGCGCCGGCGAAGTTGCCCCTTTCTATGAGCAGCACCTCCTTGCCGGCTTTTGCCAACTCGTAGGCGGCGACCGAGCCCGCACAGCCCGCGCCCACTACGATAGCGTCGAAATCAGCCATCTTCCCTCCTTAATCCGGGCTGTCTTCCTTCAGCAACGCGATGAGCTCGTCAAGGCGCTCCTTGGGTACCTTGCCCGAGACGAGGCGCTTCAGGTCATCGACGAAGATGACGCGGCGCGGCTTCTTGAACCCACCGAGTTGCAACGTGCAGTAGTCCTGGATGTCCTGTTCGGTCACAGAGGCGCCGGGTTCGAGCACCACGAATGCCGCCAGGGATTCACCCCAGAGCTCGTCCGGCACTCCCGTCACCGCGACGTCGGCGATGAAGGACCCCATCGACTCGATGCAGGAGGCGACCTCCGAGGGATAGACGTTTTCTCCGCCGCTCACCACCAGGTCGTTTTTCCTGCCCGAGAGCGCCAGGTATCCGTCCGAATCCACATAGCCCATGTCCTGCGTCGAGCACCACCCATCTTGCATGACCTCTTGCGATGCGGCGGCGTTCTTCCAGTATCCGCTCATGGCACAAGGGCTCTTCACCTGTATTTCTCCCACCACTCCTTCCCGGCAGGGCAACCCCTCGTCATTGACGATGCGAACCTGGGTCCTGGGTACCGGTCGTCCGACCGTGGAGAGAAGCTCCCGCTTCTCGTGGTCTTCGGGAGTCAGGATGGTTACCGTCGAGGCCATCTCCGTCATTCCGTATCCCTGCAAGAGCTTGCATCCGAGAAGATCGCGGCAGCGCTCGATGAGGTCGGGGCTTGCGGGCTCGGCGCCGTAGATGATGAGTTCGAGGGTGTCTGCGGTAAGGCCGTATTCCTCCACATACGAGCAAAGCGAACGCATGTGATAGGGGACGAGTCCGATTCTGGTGATCCCGTAGCGGTTCACGGTTTCCATGATGCTGCGGGGATCGGAGGAATTCCCGATGACCGCGGTTCCGCCTGCCGAGAGGACGGCGAATACGGACATGCAGGTGGTGTGGAAGAAGGGCAGCACGAACAACATGGAGTCTCCGGAAGAGAATCCCATCGACTCCACGTCTATGGCAATGCGGTTCGCAATCGCCCTGTGAGAGAACAAGACCCCCTTGGGGGTTCCCGTCGTGCCACTCGTGAACATCATGAGCACGGGATCCTCGTCATCCGCCGGCTTTTGGTTGGGCGGCGCGGGGGCTCCTTCGAGAAACTCCTCGTACGGGATTGCGTCGTCTAGAAGGTCCTCCTCGTGCCCGAATACGACCGTGGTCTCGATTGAGCCGGAAGAGGGCAAATGCGGGCCCAGACGGTCCCATGCGTCGGCAGAGAGAACGGCGAGAGAGGCACCGGAACGCGCTATCAATTCGAGAAGCGTCTGGTCCGAGAGCCGTATGTTGTGGATTTCGCAGACCGCCCCTATGCGAGAGCACGCCAGCGTCAGCTCGGCGAAGACCGCCGAGTTTGCGCTGACGTAGACCACGTGGTCTCCGCTGCTCACTCCGCGGGATGCCAATGCGCCTGCCAGCCTCTCCACGCGGGCGTGGAGCTGCGAGTACGTGCAGGCGCGGTTTCCCTCGATGATGGCGGGGGAGTCCGGAAAGCGGGTGAACGAGTCGCTGAACGCCTGGTCCAAGCGCATCATAGCCCTCCGACGTAGTCAGACTTTCTCAGTAGCCCATCTTCGTACATCTTCTCGATTTCCTGGGCGGTGAAGCCGATTTCCTCGAGAATGTCATCGTTGTCCATTCCCTGCGAAGGGCAGCCTCTCCAGATCTGGGAGGGATTGTTCGCGAAGCGTGGAACGGACGTCACGCCCTTTACGGTTTTGCCGTCTACGGTGTCCCACTCGACCCAGGTATTGCGTGCGAGGTAATGGGGATGGTTTTCCATCATCTCGTAGTTCATGACCACGGAGCAGGGAATGCCAACCCTGGACATGTCCTCGGCAAACTGCGCGGCCGTGTGTTCGGCCGCATACGCCTCTATCGCCGAATCAAACACGGGGGCTCCGGGGCTATGCAGCGCCACCGAGGGAATGCCTTCGGGGAAGAGCTCGCTTCCGTATTCCAGCCCGAAGAACTCCACCGCCTTCTTGGTGGTGCTTTGACCGGCCGTGAACAGGTAGACGCCCTCTCCATCCGCGCATTCGTAGTAGCCCGCGCCGGCGGATATGTTGTCTCTGGGGGCTCCCGCCCCGCGCTCTTCCTGGATTCCCTTCTCGAACCACTTTCCGAACAGGCCTGCCTGGCAGCGGACCGCCGCCTCGTACTGGGCCAGGTCGAAACTATCGCCCTTGCCCGTCTTGCAGGCGTTGACGTAGGCGGCCAGAGCGGAGCCATAGGCGAACAAGCCGGCGTAGTAGTCGGTCACGAACTTCTGGATCATGTAAGGAGGCCCGTCCTTGTACCCGTTGAGGTACATAAGACCGCTAAAGGCCCCCACCGTGAAGTCGTATCCCGGCAAGCTCACGTAGTCGGGGTCTCCCGTGAGGCCATATCCGGAAAGGTGGCCGATCACCAGGCGGGGGTTGTGCTCCCAGAGGAGCTGGTCGCTGTAACCCCATCTTTCCCATTGGTTTCCACGCGAGGCTTCGATGAAGATGTCCGCCGTCTCTATGAGCTTGAGGAAGACCTCGTGACCGGCGGGGGAGACCACGTCGAGCATGAGATTTCGCATGTTGCGCCGCTCGTTTTGCACGCCCCAGCCATCCTGGGTCCATCGATACGGGTCGATGCCCTTGGGAGACTCCAGCCAGATCACGTCGGCGCCGTTTTCCGCGAAGAGCTCGCCTGCGAAGGGGCCGGCTGTGGACACGGCCGAGACGACCACCTTCATGCCTTTCAGGTTGCCGAATTGCGGCACGTCCTCGTACTTCGTCATGGCTCCTCCTAACGTCCGTAGTGCTCGTCGAAGAATTCGATGGCGCTGTTCACTGCCAGCTCGGTGCCGACGCCGGCGCCCCCCGCCTCCGCGCCGACGATGTAGAGTCCCTTCACGGGCGTGCAGATGGAGGGCCTGTCAACGCCCGCCTGGCCGGCTTGCTGGGCGATTCCGATTCCGGCCCCGTCTTCGCCCATGATACGGGCGGCGTCTTCGGGGAAGACCTTCTCGACGAAAACCGCATGTTCCTGCATGCCGGGGAAGTGCTCCTCGGCCACCTGGATGAGCTTGTCCAGAATGGCGGGGCAATACTTGTAATCGAGATCGCCGGGAACCGCCGTGGTCATCATGATCAGCTGCTTGCCCTCGGGGGCAACCGATGGGTCGAAGCTGGAGGGAACGACGATGAAGGAGTTAATGTCATCGGGGATCTCCCCGCGATATAGCATCTCGCTGTATTCGCGCGGTGGCATCGTGGAGAAGTTCGACAGCATCTTGATTTCGGGACTGATCACGGTGTCCAAGGCAAAGCGCGCGATGATGGAGACGAAGGAAATTTCCAGGTTGTTCACGTACTCTGCGTATGCGGCATCGAAGTTCTCCTCGCCCGCAAGATCGAACACGGTTTCCTTGATGCCCGCGTTGGAGATTATGCAATCGGCTCGGTACTCCTCATTGCCGGCCACGATGCCGACGGCGGTGCCATCTTCGATGATTATCCGCTCGACGGGTACGCCAAAGACTACGTCGACGCCATAGTCCTGGAGCCCCTTCATGTAGGCGTCGAGAATTGAGATGCACCCGCCATCGGGATAGCCGGACGAGCGCGCTTCCGCCTCCCACTTGAGGCAACGTGCGAATTCACCCGCCGAAAGCCGGAATTCGGGGATGCAGCAGTAGATGAAGCCAACCTGGCTCACGCACGCATGGACGAAGGGGTTTGTCGAGTACTCGTTCAGGAACTCCTCAAGCGTCTGCTTGTCGTAGGCATGGGTCTCCTCGTCGGTCATTTCCTTCACGTCGGAGACCATGCGCACGACTGCCTCGAAATCCTCGTCGGGAACGCGCCCCTTGAGGTCGTGCGGGAAACGGAAGCTCTCCCCATCGGCGCTCTGTATGGGGCGAACCTTCGTGAACTGGATGCCGTGGTCGACCTCGCAGCGCTCGAGCAGCTTGATCAGGGGGCCGTTTTGCCCTCTTGATATCAGATGCACGCCGAAGTCGACGGTGAAGTCGTCACGTTTGGTCGATCCGATGCGTCCGCCAGGGGTGAAGCGCTTCTCGAAAAGCGCGACCTTCTTGCCGGAGTGGGCTAGCAGTAGTGCGGACGCCAAGCCGCCAACGCCAGCGCCGATCACAATTGCGTCATAGTGCTTCATCGTCTTTCCTTTCGGTTCGCCTGCCGGTGCACATATGCCAGCTCTTCTAGTGTTGTGCGGGCAGGGCGTAGTAGTTGAAGTTCATCTGGGCAACGAGGAGTCCGTCGACATCGTAAACGGGGATGTCCAGGAAGTAGTCGCCGCGACCGCGCTCGCGGACGGGCGCGATCTTCTCCTCGGCCTCCTCTTCTGCAAGGGCAACGTCGACCTGCAGGTCCTTCGTCCCCGGCTTCACGAACTTGATGTCAACGCCCTTGAGGATGGGCACGAACTCGTCTGTGCCGTATGTCGCCATGAAGAGGGTTCCACCGGCAATTTCCGCCAAGATGAACTCGCTTCCCGCATAGGCGATCCCAACGTGGTTCATGTGGAGGCCCTCAACAGGGAGGCGCAGCTTGACATGCCGCTCTTCCACGACCTCTGCCTGCATGTTTGCCATGTTGATGAAGGGCGTGGGGCCGTTGTTGACGTTATCGGCCAGGCCCTCGAAGAATTCCCTGTCCATGTGATTGCCTCTCTCTCGGGGTCTACTTGAGCAGCTCTACAAGTTGGGGAACGACCTCGTACAGGTCGCCCACGATGCCGTAATCGGCATATCTGAAAACGGGTGCGTTCTTGTCCTTGTTGATTGCGATTATGGTTCTTGCGCCCGTGACGCCAACCATATGCTGGACTTGACCGGAGACACCCAACGCGATGAACAGCTCCGGCTTGAGCATGGCACCGGAAACGCCGATGTAGCGCTCTCTGGACATCCAGCCTTCGCCTTCGGCGATCGGACGGGTGCAGCCAAGTTCGGCATTGACGGCAGCGGCAAGTTCGCGTGCCAATTGGAGGTCCTCCTCGCGCGCAAGGCCTCGGCCCACGCTGATCACGTTGCGGGCAGCGCTGAGGTTCACCTGCTCGACTTCTCGATGGCTCCTGTCGACGAGCGCAATGCCAGGTGCCCGAGATGGGGCCAGCTCGACGATGGGCGCGTTTTCGCCCGGTTCCCGGACATCTTGCGCGGCGAGCAGGCTGGTGCTCACCAGGATGATCGCGCAGCCATCTGTCACCTGCTCGGTGCGATACGCGTTGCCGCCATACACCATGTGCTCCGCGCAGGGGGAACCGCCCTCGTCGATTGTCACGCTTGTCGCATCATTCACGACGCGTGTGCCGGCAGCGGCGGCCAGCTGGGCAGCCAACAGGCGGGTGCGCTTGCTCGTTGCCGCGAGCACCGCATCGGGGGCGCTCTCCCTAAAGGCTGCCAGGACGGCAGCGCTGCCGTCCTCGTACAGGGCGCCTTCCGGAACGTCGGCCCAGAGCACCTGTTCGACACTACTGGCGGACACCGTATCGGCTCCCTCGCGGTTTCCAATCCACACGGCTTGAGCACTTGCGCCCAAGCTGTTGGCGAGAGCCGCAAGGGCCGGGTAGTCGCTCGAGTTCTCCGAAACGATCCAGATCTTATCCATGTTCTCTACCCTTCGTCCTATTGCGCGGCACGTATGGCCGCGGCGAGCTCTTGGATGCTTTCCGGGCTGGCGTCTGGGAATATGACGTTTTTGCGTTCCGTATCCTGTGGGGCCAGGGTCTTCTGGGGTTTCACGGACGTCGCCGGCAAACCGCCGGCATCGGCCAGATCTCTCTTCTCTACGGGCTTCTTTCCGGCACTCAGGATATCCTTCATCTTGGGAACTCTCGGAAGGTTGATGTCCGTCGTCACCGAAATCACGGCCGGTGTGGTCAGTTCGAGAGTCTCGACGTCCTGCTCCAGGGTGCGCTTGACGGTGATGCTGCCTTCGCCGGGTGTCACCTCGCTCACCGCGTTCATGGTGGGCAGGCCAAGCAGGGCTCCGACGAGGGAACCCGTCTGCTGCGCGTAAAGGTCAGAGGAGCCTTCTCCGAAGACGACCAGGTCGAACTCGAGATCCTTCAACACGCTTGCGATGACGGAGGCGGTCTGGAACGGGTCGGCATCCGAGAGCCCGTCATCGACGACGCATACGAGGTCCTCCGCGCCTCGCGACAACGCGCCCTTCACGAGCTTCGAATCCTCGAGCTTGGAGTCGCCGACGCTCAGCAACGTGCAGGCGCCCCCCGTTTGCTCCGCGAGCCGGACAGCCTCCTCGATGGCGACGAGGTCGTACTCGCCCAGCACGTTCTGGGCTCGGTCGAAGCTTATGCTGCGATCCGGCAAGACGCTGATGTCCTGGTTGTCTGGACTGACCTTGTAGCAGGCGATAGTCTTCATCGTGCCCTCCTAACGGCTGAGCTGCTGCTGTGCCTCTTTGATGAGCGCGCGGCCAGCCGTGTGGACCATGATTTCCTCCGTGCCGGCCATGATGCGATAGACGCGTTGGTCTCGCCATAGGCGCGCGATACGACAGTCGTTCGTGTAACCTATGCCGCCCATGATCTGCATTGCATCGTCAATGACCTCGAAGGCGGCGTGCCCCGTGTAGCGCTTGAGGAGGGAGGAGTCGATGGAGATCGATTCCCCGTTATCCTTTTTCCAGGCGGCCTTGTAGAGCATGTTCTGCATGTTCTCGATCTTGATCTTCATGTCGACCAGCTTCTCCTGGATGAGCTGGAACGACCCGATCGGTCGCCCGAACTGTTCCCTTTGACCGGCGTAGCGCAGGGCCTCCTCGTAGGCGCAGCGGGCCATGCCCACGTTTGCCGCGCAGATGGTGAGCCGCTCGACCTCGAAGTTCTTCATGAGCTGGTAGAAGCCCTTGCACTCCTCGCCCACAAGGTCGCTCTCGTCGCATTCGACGTCTTGCAGGTACACCTCGTACGTGCCGCACATGTTGTTGCCGATCTTGCTTAGCTTCGAGGTTGTGATGCCGGGCCTGTCCATGGGGAACAGATACATGCTGAAGTCCTTGTAGGGACTTTCGTTAATGCCGCTACGGGCAACGCAGAGCATGTACGGTGCCTTGTCGGCGCTCGTGTTGAACGTCTTGGTGCCGTTGATGTACACCTTGCCATCGCGCTTGGTGGCGGTCGTTGCCATGGCGGCGCTGTCGGAGCCAGCCTGGGGTTCGGTAAATCCCAGCGTAAATGGCTTCTTGCCCTGCACGGCGTACTCGAGGACCGCTTTCTGCTGCTCGGGGTTGCCAAACGTCAGAATGTCATCGACCTCGGTGGAGAAGTTGATCCAGCAAAGCGAGGGATAACCGAGCGCATGGGCCTCCTCCGCCACCATGACCTGGGTGAGAATGTCGACGGGCGTTCCGTCATACTCCTCGGGAATGCCAAGGGAAGCGAAGCCGGCCTCGACCAAAGCATCGGCGGCCTTCTGGGGGAATACGTGTTTCTCATCGCATTCCTTGAAGTAGTCCTCGAAGTCCCCGCGCTCCATGACCGTGCGAAGGCTTTCCAGCAAGAGCTCCTGTTCCTCTGTCCGCTTGAAGTCCATGAGTTAGCACCCTTCCTCTGTAGGCTCTCCCAAAATAAAATTGAGGCGGCAGTCTGGCGGCAGAATTGCTATCCTCCTGTTGGAGGCAAGAGTCCGCTGCCTCTGCAGCGCATTATATGGACGGGCGGTTTCATTGCCCAAATACGTATATGTGCTGGGCAGTTGTCTGATTTGTTTTCGGGCCTATACGCCGAGCGGCTGAGGGCTTTCACAATCTGCATACTTGTCGCGAAGGGGATTGGGAAGATGGACATCGACATATACCGGGAGTTCATCGTGCTGACGACTCACAAGAGCTTCGTCGCCGCCGCAAATGAGCTGAACATGTCCCAGCCCTCGTTAAGCCGGCACATGAGCTCCTCGCAAAACGAGCTCGGCTGCAAGCTCTTCTATGACACCCGGCCCTTGAGCCTGACGGCTGCGGGAGAGGTGGTCCTCAAGTACGCGGGCAAGATCGTCGGTGACCAGGCAAACATGATGAACGACCTGCAAGAGCTGTCCGCCTCTGACAGCAGCCGAATCACCATCACGGACATGCTGCATACGAATAACCTGTATTACGGAATCAACGAGGCCATAGCGCAGGCAAAGAGCAAGTTCGGCGGCCTTCGCGTGGACTACATAGACATGAACAGCAGCGGAATGAATCCGTTTCAGATGGTGGAGAAGGGGAAGGTCGACATCTCCTTCGAGACAACGATCACGATGGACACCGCACCGGAGCTCGAGGTTCCAGACGGCTTGCGCTCCGTGCTGATTCCGGAATTCCACGGGGAGCTCGTGATTGGCGTTGACAAGACATCGCCCCTCTCGGGCAGGCAGGACCTGTGCCTGACGGATTTGAAGCGGGCGCGTTTCGTCATGCAGGCAAACCGATACAACGAGCGTTTCAGGGAGGATTTCATCGAGCTCTGCCGTCTTGAGGGCTTTTATCCGAACATCACCCTGGTGCCGGCAGACAATCCGCTGAGCTTCTATGCCAGCAGCGTGGGGGACGGCATTCACCTGCTTACCCGCGTCAGCATGAAGCAATACAAGCCCTTCATGGCGGATCTCATCAAGCAGATGCTGAACATCGTGCCCTTTGCGGACAAGAAGCGGTATGTGAACGCCTACGCTGTCATGCAGGACGACATAAGCCGGCCCGAGATGGAATTCGTTGCGGCATGCCTCGAGGAGCACGCCGCGGCTCGCATGGCCGAGCTCTAGGACGAAGTTATCTATTCCTTTTCGCGAATAAAGCGTTATACTCGGCTCACGCCATGATTTGCCCGAAGGTCGTCGTGCAGCGGCCCAGGGAACACCCAATGGTTGCACCGGGTGCATCGAGGTGGCGCACGATGCATCGTCTCTCGCAAAGGAGCGTGCAACATGGGCACCGTCAAAGCCGTTTGCACCAGTGCCGTCAAGGGCATCCAGAAATCCGAGCAACAATACGTCGACCTCGTTCCCGATTGGGGTATCGAGGATGATGCCCATGCCGGCCCATGGCATCGTCAGGTGAGCCTTCTTGGCTACGAGCGCATCGAGGCCTTCAAGAGGCTTGGTGCCGATGTGGAGAACGGTTCGTTTGGCGAAAACATCATCGTCGAGGGCTTCGACCTCAAGACGCTTCCCATCGGTACGCGCTTTGTCGTGGGCGATGCGGTGCTGGAGCTCACGCAGGTCGGCAAGCAGTGTCACAAGCACTGTGCGATCTACCACAAGATGGGGGATTGCATCATGCCCCGAGAGGGCGTGTTCTGCAAGGTGATCAAAGGGGGTCGTGTCTGCGCGGGCGACATTTTCGATATCATCGGCGAGGCGCCCGCTGCCTCTTCGTACGATCCGTACGATATCCTCGCATCGCGCCCCAAGACCTCATCAGCGGTCGCCTAATTGGTACTAGAATGCACGTATAGATAACGGCAATCATGAATAGGGGAGGAACATCCCATGCGCATACACAAGAACGTCTTCGAGCTCATTGGCAACACGCCGCTTGTCGAGTTGACGAATTACGAGAACAACCACGGTCTGGGCGCCAGGCTCATCGGCAAGGTCGAGTACTTCGAGCCGGCCGGCTCGATTAAGGACCGCATCGCGAAGGCCATGATCGACGAGGCCGAGGCAAACGGTCTGCTCGATGTCGACACGGTCATCATCGAGCCAACGAGCGGCAACACCGGCATTGGCCTTGCTGCCATCGCCGCCGCGCGAGGTAACCGCATTATCATTGTGATGCCCGACACCATGTCTGTCGAGCGCCGCAAGCTCATGCGCGCCTATGGTGCCGAGCTCGTGCTCACGCCTGGCGCAGACGGCATGAAGGGCGCAATCGCAAAGGCGGAGGAGCTTGCGAACGAATATCCCAATTCGCTCATCCCGTCTCAGTTCACCAACCCGGCCAACCCGGCGATTCACTATCGCACGACGGGGCCCGAGATCTGGCGAGGCACTGATGGAGAGGTCGACATCCTGGTTGCTGGCGTCGGTACCGGTGGCACGATCAGCGGCGCGGGCGCATACTTGAAGGAGCAGAACCCGAGCGTGCGGGTCGTTGCCGTGGAGCCGGCGGACTCGCCCGTGCTTTCCGAGGGCAGAAGCGGAGCGCACGGCATCCAGGGCATCGGCGCCGGCTTCGTACCCGAGACGCTCGATACAGACGTCTACGATGAGGTCATCACCATCACGAACGAAGAGGCCTTCGAGGCAGGTCGTGAGCTTGCTGCCCATGACGGTCTGCTCGTCGGCATCTCGTCGGGCGCCGCCGTTGCCGCAGCCGCAAAGCTCGCGCAGCGCCCCGAGAACGCCGGCAAGAACATCGTGGTGATCCTGCCCGACACCGGCGAGCGCTATCTCAGCTCCGCCATGTTCGACTTCGGGGAGTAGGCGCGAGTCGCCATTTCGGACGAGGGGCCTCGTTGCTCGCCCAATAGAATTGAAAAAAGCGGGAATGAAAAACAGAAAATCTTGGGAATGAGAGCCCGAAAACGCGGGTTTTGGTTGTCTCGCCTATAATGGCGTCCGAAAATCTCTGAGATGGAGGGCGTCGTGCGCTTGCGATACCGATTGATGCAGTTGCTGCGCAGGCACTGGATGCTTGGCACCGCGGCGTTTGTCGCCCTCGTTTCCATGTTCCTCGTGCCGCCCGACGGGGCGTATCTCGGTTACTTTGACTGGAAGACCATCGGTTGCCTGTTCTGCGTGCTGGCTGTCGCGAGCGCGTTGCGAAACGCGGGCGTCTTCGACTGGGCCGCCCGCGCTGCCATCGCGCGCTTCGGGAGTCCGCGCAAGATGGCGATGACGCTCGTGCTCGTCACGGCCGCGTTTTCGATGGCGTTTACCAATGACGTCGCGCTTGTCATCATGCTGCCGCTCTCGGTGGCTGCTCTTGTCGAGTCCGGCCAACCACGGCTCGTGCCCGCCGTCTTCGCGCTGCAGGCGCTTGCGGCAAACCTCTGCGGCATGGTGACGCCGTTCGGAAATCCCCAGAACATCTATCTCTATTCCTACTTTCACGTCGAACTGGGCGAATTCCTCATGACGATGACCATGCCGTTTTTTCTGTCCGTCGCGGGTATCATCTTCGCGACTTGGTTCATGACGAGACGTGGCACCGCCAAAGACGCTGGCGTTTCGACGCAGCCGCAACAGGGCACACCAGGCGAGGATGTCCTGGCCCCCGCGGCTTCGGCCGCGATGCTCGACCGACGACGCCTCGTAGTCTACGTGCCGCTCTTCGTCATCGCGCTACTCGCGGTCTTTCGCGTAATCCCCTTTGGCATTGCCGTCATCATCGTTGTCGTGGCGCTTCTCGTTCTCGATCGTGATGCGTTGCTCAAGGTCGACTATCCGCTGCTTGTCACGTTCCTTTGCTTCTTCATCTTCGCGGGGAACATGGCGCGCATCCCGGTGCTAGAGGAGACGCTCCAGCCGCTCATGGGGCAGTGGGGCTTGCTCACTTCCGCTTTGACCAGTCAGGTCATCAGCAACGTGCCCGCCGCGGTGCTGCTCTCGCACTTTACCGACGCGTGGCAACCGTTGCTCATCGGCGTGAACATAGGAGGAGCAGGCACCTTTGTGGGGTCACTTGCGAGCCTCATCGCGATTCGTCACTTCGCCATCGCGCGCACGATGGTCCCGCGCCTGCGCGAGTCGGATGCGCCGGACACGGCGTCCTTCCTCCGCCTCTTCGGCATCGTGAACGGAGTGTTCTTCGTTGTGCTGCTCATCATCTGCCAGCTGACGCTGGGTTGATGGCGCTACACCGGGAAAAACGGGCAGTCCCGTTTGCGACACTCGGCGTTGTTGGCCATGAACGTGCATGTCGTGCGCTCGGGCAGCTCCATGGCAATCCCCGTGGTCTCCGCCGTGTAGCGCGCCGCCTCCTCGATGGCCGCAAATCCCGTGCGCTTGCAGCAGCGCGGCCCTCCCACGTCGGCGAGTCTGCCGATGATGTTCGAGGTCAGACGTGCGGTGGCCGCCCAGGGATCCTGCGTCATGGGGGTCGAGCCCGAGATGATGGAGTAGTATTGCCCGGCGCTCACCGCAGCGCCGCAGCAGCCCCAGAACCCACACGTGCCGCCCGGTACCTGCATGCTGCGCGAGCGCAGCTCGTCGAGCGCCGCGTCCAGGTCAATGTCCCCGCCGGCGTTCCTGTAGCAGGTGAGCAGCACGGCGCCCACGAGCGAGTGGTGCTCGGGCCCGTTTGGATAGATCGACTTATCTCGCATGATGGACTGCGCGAGCTCGATGGGGTTGGTGGAGTCGCTTGCGTGGCAGGTCTCCATGACGAAGTCGACGCCCTTGGCGCGATGGCAGCCGTCGCAGACGTAGTGACCCTCCGCGCAGGTGCAGCGCCCCATCTCGACTTTGCCGCAAATCGCGCAGGTCACCTCATGAGCCTCCTGTGCGTACACGATGGGTGCCCCGCAGATCAGGCAGTTCGCGTTTCCAATGCTCATATTTGCATATCTCCCGTTCTCCTGTCTAGCGCCAGCGCACGGCATAGCGACGCAATTTGTTAATCAACATGTTCAGCACCGTCACCATGAGGGCCACCATGATGATGCCCGCGATGACGTTCACGTAGTTCGCGAAGTTCGTGTAGTTGATGATGTAATAGCCAAGTCCCGAACTCGCACCAAGCATCTCGGCGAAGGTGAGCATCGTGATGGCAGCGGTCAGCTGTCCGTTCAATCCGTTCATCACGCCAGGAAGCAGGTAGGGCAAGATGACATCTTTGACCATCTCGAAACTGGAAAGTTCGAGCATGCGAGCACCCTCCACGATGCGCTTGTCCATGGAGGTGACGCGAATGATGGTATTCAGGAACATGGGCCAGAATATGCCCAGAAAGATGATGGTGGCGCTGGCCACACGGAACGTGGGCATGAGCAAGATGATGTAGGGTGCAAAGACGACCGAGGGAATGGGAGCGAGCACGCGCGCGATGGGAGCAAACACGCCGCGCAGTCCAGGTAGCCAGCCACATATGGCACCGAGCACGAGACCGGCGACAATGGCCGTGAGGGCGCCCATGGCCAGAAGCTGCAACGAGGCAACGAGATTGTCGAGCAGCGTGGGCCATTGGGTGGGAAAGACGTTGAAAACGGCCTCGGGCGCCGGAAACAGCACGGGATTTGCCGTGCCGAGCTGCGTCGAGAAGAGTTCCCAGATGAAGAAGAACGCCCACACGATTATGACCACCCACGAATAGGCTGCGCGGTTGGCATCCTTGCGAGCCAACGCCCAGAGATACAGGGCTTCGGTCAGGAGTATTGCGACGAGAAACGGCACGATCGTCGGCACGACTCTTTTTCCGGGCAAGAGCACCAAGATCACGAGGGCGGCAAACAGGACGTGGGCAAGCGCGACCATGGTGACGCGCATGGCTTTCTTGCGATGGGCGTAGCGGGCCTCGGCCTGTGCCGCTTCGCTCAGGGCGCGCCGGGCTGCAGTGGAGCCCTCTGCCTTCGCGGTGGTCACGGCATCGCCTTCCAACTCTTCCAATCCGGATTCCCCGTGCGCCATCATGTACCCCCTTGCACGTTGTCGTAATGCAGGATGCCATCGGGGTCGTCGTTCGTGAGAACCTCCCGCCTGTTATGAGGAGAACCAGAATCGATCTCATCGCACTCGTCCATGTAGAACAGCTCCATGAGCTCGGAGCGCATTTCCCTGAAATGCGGATCGAGTGACAGTTTCTCCAAATTACGCGGACGGGGAAAGTCGACGTCAACGATACATTCGATGTGCTTGGGAACCATGAATACGATGCGATCGGCGAGTAAGAGTGCCTCGCTCAAGTCATGGGTTACGAACACGACGGTACGACGGTGCTCGGCGTTATGCCACAAATCGAGGAGCAGTTCCTGCAGCTCCTGACGATTGCGGGCGTCCAGGGCGCCAAAGGGCTCGTCCAGTAGCAGGATGTCACTTTCCATCGCCAGGGCGCGGGCGATGGCGACGCGCTGCTGCATGCCGCCGGAAAGCTGGAACGGGTACTTGTTTGCCGCATCGGCCATGCCAACCTCTTTGAGGTACTCGAGAGCACGGGCGCAGGCTTCGTCTCTGTCCATCTTCTGTCCGGCATGGCGAATGGAGAAGGCGACGTTTTTAACGACCTTCATCCACGGAAACAGCGAATAGTGCTGGAACACCATCGCGCGACTCGTGCTCGGTCCGGTCACCCGGATACCATCCACCTCGACAGTGCCGGCATCGGGCATGGCAAGTCCCGCCAGGAGAGAGAGTAGCGTGGACTTGCCGCAACCGGAGTGGCCGATAAGGCATATGAATTCGCCGTCGGTCACGTGTAGGTCGATATCCTCGAGCGCGAGGTACACCTCGTTGTTATCGCGATAACAATAGGAAACGCCGTTGATGTCGATTCTGCCCATAGTTTGGCCCCGCAAGTTCTGCTTTGCCGTAGACCGTTGGCTTACTTGCCGATGGTGTTGTGCTCGTCATAGACGGCAACCAGGCGATTGTAGAAGTCGAGGTTCTCGCCGCGAGCGATCAGCGTGTCGAGCGCGTACTTGTACATGGTGGAGTTCACGTGGTCCTCCATCTGGTACGGCGTGTTGGGATCAATGTCGTTGGTCGCCTTCAAGATGCCATAGAACTCGCATACCTGGTCGGTGTAGGGATCGATCTCGACAATCATGGGCGTGGTGTAGGAGTCGTTCGAGAAGATGACCGCCTCGCAGTACTCCTCGGACTGGCCGGAATAGGCAGCCAGGTCTTTAATGGCCTGTTCCTTGTTCTCCTCCATGAACTGCATGCCGCGCAGTTCGCCGATGAGCAGCTTCACGAGCTGGCTCTGCTTCTCGGTCATGTTGGTCATGGTCGTGGTCTGGCGGCAGCAGGGGAAGTCGGGGCGCAGGTCACCCACGTGCATGGAGGTGACAAGACCTTGCTGGGCGCCAATGTAGCCCTGGCCGGAATTGACGAAGGTGCAGTCCACTTCGCCCTTGAGGACGGCCTGCATCTGCGATTGGGCATCGCTCATGATGATCCAGTTGTCCGGATTGTAGGTGCCGGCCTCGACTTGGAGACCCTGCATCACGAGGTGTCCGGTCTCCATGGGGAAGTAGGCGATCTTGGCGTCGTTGAAGTCCTCGAGCGTCTTGTACTTGTCCTTGTTCTCGGGCAGGGTGAGGCATTCGGAGCCTTCGGCAATGGTGCCGCCGAATACGCACAGGTCCTCGGTGCCCTGGCCAACGAAGGTCATGGTCGGGATGGCGCCAAAGGGCAGCACGTCGAGCTGGCCGTTGAGCATGCCGGTAATGGCATCGGAGAAGTTCGCCGCCGTCTGGAAGTTAAGCGTGAGACCCTCTTCCTCGAAGAATCCCTCCTGCTGGGCGACGATGAGCGCGGCGATTTTGATATCCTTGCCCATGACGGCGACCTCGAGGGTCTCCATCTCGTCGTTTACCGTATAAGTGCTTGACGAGGCGCTCGAATTCGTCGATGACGAGCCACAGCCCACCAGCGCAAGTGCGCACGCGGCGAGAGTCGCCACGAAAAGCGTGGCAATGGTCTTCCTCATTTTCATATAAGTCCTCCCACGTAAGATGCGGTGTTCTGATGCGAGTCAATAGCGAGCTTATAGATGAACACCTGCTATATGAATAATTCGCTGCTATTGTAATGTATCTAATAGTTGCGTCAAACTATATATCAGCATTCTGGTGAACGGCGCCCAGTCTCCCTCCATTCCCGCAAAGCCGTTACAATAGGGCGCATCAACACATCGTGCGAAAGGAATCCGGGGATGATCGAGCGCTACACGCTGCCCGAGATGGGCCACATCTGGTCTCTTGAGAACAAGTTCGACGTTTGGAAGGAGATCGAGGTTCTCGCCTGCGAAGCACAGGCCGAGCTGGGCCAGTGCGGTATCACCGCCGATGAGGCCGCGTGGATTCGCGCGCATGCCGATTTCACTGTGCCCGAGATCGACGAGATTGAGAAGGTCACCAACCACGATGTCATTGCCTTCACGACCGTCATGGCGAATTACATCGATGCCGACGTGCCCGAAGGCGAGCCCAAGCCAAGTCGCTGGGTGCACTACGGCATGACGAGCTCGGATCTTGGCGATACCGCACTGAGCTATCAGGTCACGCAGGCTCTCGATATCATCATCGCCGATGTGAAGCGTCTGGGCGAAACCTGCAAGCGCCGCGCCTTCGAATTCGAGGATGCCATTTGCGTGGGCCGCACCCACGGCATCCATGCCGAGCCCATGACCTTCGGCATGAAGTTCGGCAGCTGGGCCTGGGCCCTCAAGCGTGCTGAGACGCGCCTGCAGCAGGCGCGCGAGGTCGCCGCCACCGGAGCCATCAGCGGCGCGGTTGGCACCTATTCCAACATCGATCCCTTCGTCGAGCAGTACGTCTGCGAGAAGCTCGGCCTCACGCCCGATCCGCTTTCCACGCAGGTCATCGCACGTGACCGTCATGCGCAGGTCATGTCCGCGCTCGCGGTGACCGCCTCCACGATCGAGTCCATTGCCATGCAGGTGCGCCTGTTGCAGCAATCGGATGTCATCGAGGCCGAGGAGCCCTTCACCAAGGGGCAGAAGGGCTCGAGCGCGATGCCCCACAAGCGCAATCCCATCACCGCCGAGCGCATGTGCGGTCTTGCGCGTGTCGTCAAGGCAAATGCCCAGGTCGCATTTGACGACGTGGCGCTTTGGTACGAGCGCGATATCTCGCACTCCGGAGCCGAGCGCGTCGTCTTGGCCGATAGTTTCATCGCACTCGACTACATGTTCTCGAAGATGCAGTGGATGCTCGACGGTCTTAACGTCTACGTGAACAAGAGCCTGCACAACCTGTGGCGCACGCGTGGTCTCATCTTCAGCTCGAAGGTCATCCTCGCGCTCGTCGACACGGGCATGACGCGTGAGGATGCCTACGTCGTCGTCCAGCGCAACGCCATGAAGGTCTGGGATGACATACAGCAGGCCATCGACGGTCCGACCTTCCGCGAGAATCTCGAGGCCGATCCCGATTGCCCGCTTACGGAAGCGCAGCTTGATGAGATCTTCGATCCGACGAGCTTCCTGGGACACAAGGATGTGATCTTCGAAAAGCTCAAGGACCTGGAGTTTTAGGAACAGACATGGAAAATCAGACGAACGCCTCCATCGAAACGCAGGAACCGGAGTTCCTGTACCGCACCCATGGCACGTGCTCACGCGTCATCAAGTTCGACATCGATGACGAGCAGAAGGTGCGCAACACCGAGTTCATCGGTGGGTGCAACGGCAACGCCAAGGGCATCGCCTCGCTCATCGAGGGCATGCCGGCGGACTGGGTCATCGAGCGTTGCGCGGGTACCCGCTGTGGCGGCAAGCCCACGTCATGCCCCGACCAACTATCACGTGCCCTTACCTGGGCGCTCGAGCAGCGGCAGGCGTAGATGGCAAGCCAAAATGCCCCATCCGCGCACGACGAGCCGAACCTGTCCCGACGCGAGTTTCTGCGTCTGGGTGGCGGGGCGTTTGCCTGCGCGACGGTACTCGGTGCCCCCGCGGTGCTCACGGGCTGTTCCGGCAACTCCGACAACGGCACGCCTGCAACGCTCGAGGTGCCGGCAAACTCCGTCGTCACGCTCGACACCTTTGCCGAGATAGAGGACACGACGGGGTACTTCGAGATCAAGGATCTGGCGCAGTATCCAAAGGGCACTATGCTCTTCGCGTCCGAAGACGTGACGGCAGCCGCGTTGCTGACCGGCGAGACGGCTTCGCCGTTGTCGACGTGCTCGCTCGTCAATCTCGAGACCGGCGCCATGACCCCGGCGCTTGACCGCGCGGTGAATCATGACACGGGATACAGCATATTTTCCGTCTGCGCGTCGAGGGAACTGCTCGTCTGGGTCGAGAGCAACTACCTGACTTCGGATTGGGCGGTGTATTGCGCCACGATCGCGGACGGTGCCCTGAACGGGCAACCCGTGAAGCTCGACGAGGGAAACGGCGAATTCGACACACCGACGATAGCCGTCATCGGCACGGCGGCGTATTGGATCGTCCAACCCGCCGAAAACGGCCCGCGCACGACCGAGAACTCGTTCTTGCGCGTTGCCGCGGGCGGGTCACGCTCGTCGGATCTGATCACCTCCGAGGGTCGTTTCAACGGGGGGCTCTCCGTGAGCGGGCAGATTCTCACGGCGATGCCGAGGGCCAAGGCCTCGAGCGGCGTGTACTACGAGCTCACGGCGATTTCAGCCGGCTCTGGCTCGGTCGTCGCCTCCCAGGTGATGCCGCACTCCTTCCGTCCCTCCAATGCCATCTACATGAACAACGCCTTCGCCTTCACGATTCCCGCGTCCTATGACTATGGCGGTGGCATCGCGAACGTCGGCACCTATTATCCCATCGCGGGCGATTCGTGGCTTCGCCTCGCCCGTCAGTCCCTTACGCCACCAGGCATATGCAACGGATGGCTGTTCGCGAAATCGAGTTCGCGCACGGTTTTCATCGACACGCGCAACCAGCAGTACTTCGTCGTCAACGCACCTGATGGCTGCACGGACTACGGCGACTATTCGGTATGCACGGGCGAGGTCGCGCGCGTCTGCAACTACGCCACCGTCAACAAGTACGTGGGCACCGAGAGGACGACGCAGGTCGTGCTGCGTTCGATTACCCCCATCGCCGCGGGGACGACGCCCGCGCCGCCGGCGACCGAGCCTGCGGCCGATCCGACGGGCGAGCCGATCGAAAGGTAGTCTGGCGATAGACGCGAGCTGTGCTCTTCGTGTTGGCAAACCTGACGCGAGCAGCGTGCAATGGTACACTGCCAAGATGGAAGAAAACCGAAAGGAGTCTCATCGTGGACACCGGTTCCGAAGCCCGTCGCATTCTGCTTGTCGAAGACGAAAAGAACATTCGTGATGCGGTAGCCGCCTATCTCGAGCGTGCCGGCTATTGGGTCACGCCCGCCGCAGATGGCCAGGAAGCCGTCGACGCGTTCTCTCTGCACCAGTTCGACCTCGTCATCCTGGATCTCATGCTTCCGCGCCTTCCAGGCGAGAAGGTCTGCCGCATTATCCGTGACACCTCCGACGTCCCCATCATCATGCTCACCGCAAAGGGAGAGGTCGAAGACCGCATCGTCGGCCTCGAGCTTGGTGCGGACGACTACCTCATCAAGCCCTTCTCGCCACGCGAGCTCGTCGCGCGCGTCCGCGCCCTGCTGCGCCGCGCCCACATCGACTCCGAGCCCCAGCGCGAGGTGCTCGACTTTGGCGGCCTCACCATCGACCTCAACGGCCACAAAGTTCTCGTCAACGACGAGGAGGTCGATCTCACGGCCAGCGAGTTCAAGCTGCTCACGACTCTGTCGCGCTATCCGGGCCGCGTGTACTCGCGCATGGAGCTCGTCGAGAAGGTGCTCGGCTATGACTTCGAGGGCTACGAGCGCACGATTGACAGTCATGTGAAGAACCTGCGCGCCAAGATTGGCGATGACCCGCGCAACCCGCGCTGGATTTACACCGTCCACGGCGTCGGCTATCGCTTCGAGGTGCCCCGCGACGGCGAATCGGTTGGTCAAGAGGCTTAATCGCTCATGAAGGACAAGCGCAAGACCCGCGAGAAGAAGCCCCTCTCGTTTGCCATCTACGTCATGGGGGCGTTTTTGCTCACCTCGGCCATGACCGTGCTCATCACGGCTGCGGCCATCGCGATCGTCTGGAACGTGGGCTACGCCGGAGAGCCGGGCGACGAGGAGCTATTCTTCGCGGTTTTCACTGCCGGGGCCATTGCGCTTTTGCTTTCCGTCATCCTCGGCATCTACTTCGCCGTCGGCATCGCGCGCCCCGTCCAGCGCATTTCCGACACCGCCTCTGCCATCAAGGAGGGCAATCTCTCCGCACGCACCGGGCTTTCCGGTGACGACCAGCTCGGGCAGCTCGGGCAGCGTTTCGACGAGATGGCCGACGCCATCGAGCGCGACCGCGACCTCGAGCGTCAACTCATAGGCGATGTCGCCCATGAGCTGCGCACGCCGCTCATGGCCATTCAGGCCACGGTCGAGGCCATCCAAGACGGCGTCTTCGAGGCCGATGAGGAGCATCTCAACACCATCTCGTTCGAGACGCGTCGCCTGGGTCGCCTGGTCGAGGCATTGCTGCATCTCAACCGTCTCGAAAACGGTACGGCCGAGGTCAAACGCAACCCCGTTAACCTCAGCAGCGTGGTCAGCGGCCTGTCGACGACGCACGAGGCGCTGCTCGAGACCTCCGGCATCATGTTCTTCACCGACATCGCACCCAACGTGATGATCATCGGCGACCAGGACCTCATCTCGCAGGCCGTCGCCAACCTGCTTTCCAATGCCGTGCGCTACACGCCGGAAAACGGCATGGTCACCGTCGAGCTTGCGCGCGAGAACGGCTATGCGAAGATTTCCGTGCGCGACACGGGCGTCGGCATTTCCGAAGAGGACATGAAGAAGGTCTTCTCGCGCTTCTGGCGCGCCGATGTCGCCCGCCAAAGCGTCGACGGTGGTCTGGGCATCGGCCTTGCGCTCGTCAAGGAGGTCGTCGACCAGCATTTCGGCGATGTCTCGGTCTCGTCCACGCTCGGCGAGGGCAGCACCTTCGTCATGCGCATACCCCTTGCCCCAGAGGACCGCGTCAAGCCCACGCCCTCCGCACGACGCAGCAGTTCGCGCCGTCGGCAGGAGCGCGCCGCGCGCAAGGAACAGGAGAAGCTTCGCAAGATTGAGGAACGCCAGCTCAAGGCGCGTCGCAAGGCCCGCGAGGCAGGTGCCGGCGCGAACGCCACCCAGGAACTCAAGCTTTTCGGGTTGCACGTCCCGCTACCCACGACAAGACAGCAAGAACCGCAAACGAGGAACAAGGAAGATGGTACTCATGAGTGAAATGGCAATGCGCCCCGACTCGCAGGGCAAGGTTCGTGACCTTTACGACCTGGGTGACAGGCTTCTCATCGTCGCGACCGATCGCATCTCGGCATTCGATTACATCCTCAAGGACGAGATTCCGTACAAGGGCGAGGTGCTCACGCGCCTGTCGCTCTTCTGGTTCGACCTACTCGCCGATATCATTCCCAATCACCTGATCTCCGCCGATGTTGCGGACCTTCCCGAGAAGTTCAAGCCGTACGCCGAGTGGCTCAACGGCCGTTTCATGCTCGTGCGCAAGGCAGAGATGTTTCCCGTCGAATGCATCGTCCGCGGCTATCTTGCCGGAAGCGGGCTCAAGGAATACCGCAAGCAGGGTACCGTCTGCGGTATCGAGTTACCTGCGGGGCTTGTCGAGGCAAGCAAGCTGCCTGAGCCCATCTACACCCCCTCGACCAAGGCCGAGATCGGCGATCACGATGAGAATGTGAGCTACGAGCGCACGGTCGAGATGCTCGGCGAGAAGGATGCGAGCGCCCTGCGCGATGCGTCGCTTTCCGTCTACAAGAAGGCCGCCGATTACGCTGCGCAACACGGCATCATCATTGCCGACACCAAGTTCGAGTTCGGCATGATCGATGGTACGCTCACGTTGGCCGACGAGGTGCTCACGCCGGATTCGTCGCGTTTCTGGCCGGAGGATGCTTACGAGCCCGGCAAGAGCCAAGCGAGCTTCGACAAGCAGTTCGTGCGCGACTGGCTCGATGCCAACTGGGACCGTACGGGCGAGCCGCCACAACTCCCGGCCGATATCATCGAGGCGACCTCGAACAAGTACATCCAGGCCTACGAGCTCATCACCGGACAGCGCTTCGTTCCCGCAAATCTGTAGGTAAAGGCCCGCGTCCCCACGCCATCCGTTGTATCATAGGCACTTATCCATCACAGGCATTCGAAAGGCGATTGACGAATGACGCAGCGTAATTTCCAGAACGCACGCAACCAGGGCGATGGCCCCAAGGGCAAGTCGAGGAAGTCGGCTAGCTCGGCAAAGCTCAAGAGCAAGGCCGGCGCCTCGGTATATGCCCCGACCAAGGAGGCCAAGGCCCAGCGTGCGAAGCAGGAGGCCAAGGCAAGGAAGAGCCAGCCGGCTGAGGCAAAGGCCAACGATCCCATCGAGCAGCAACGCCGTCGCGAGCGCGCCATGGTTTCGATGATGCGCGACCTTCCCGAATACAAGTTCTGGCGTCGCATCTGGTGGATTACCATGGGCCTTGCGTTCGTCATCATCGTGCTGACGTGGATTCCCAACATGCTCATCAACAGCGGCGCACTGAGCGCGGACTTCACCGAAACGGCAAGCTGGATCTCCACCATCGGCTTCATCTTCGCCCTCGTCGCCCTGGCGGTTGCCTTCTACATCGATCTGCGCAAGATCCGCAAGATCCAGAAGGCGCAGGAGGCCAAGGCGCGCAACCTCACCAAGACGGAGCGTCGCGAGCTTGATGACGCCATTGCCGAGTCCATCGAGAGGGATCAGCAAAGGCGCGCCGAGCGCAAGGGCAAGATGCCCTGGAGTAAGAAGAAACCGGAAGCGGACTCCGGGGAAACCCCGGACGAGAGCTAACCAGGAGACGCAATGCTGCTTATCGCCAAATATGTCATTCCCGTCACGTCCCCGTACATCGAGGACGGCGCCGTTCTCGTACGGGACGACAAGATTCTCGACTTGGGCCCTGCATCCCAGCTCAAGGACAAGTATCCCGAGGAGGAAATCCGCGATTTCGGCCTCTCGGTCCTCATGCCCGGATTCGTCGACGTGCACACGCACCTCGGATATACGGCGCTGCGCGGCATGTTCGGCGACTTGCCCTATGCCGAGTGGAAACGCCAGGTGCTCCATACCGAGCCGTTCTTCACCGAGGAGGACTGGCTCGATTCGGCACGCATCGGCGCGCTCGAGGCCGTGGCAAGCGGCATCACGACCATCGCAGACATCTCCGCATCGGGCGTCTCGCGCATCCCCGCCTCCGAGATGGGCTTGCGCGCCCGCGTGTACTATGAGGTCCTGACCGCCCAGAAGGAGCATGCTGCGGATGCCGTGCGTGCGGGAGTGGAAAAGATCGAGCAGTGGAAGGATGAGTGCGGGAGCGACCTGCTCGACTTCGGCCTCGCCCCCGGCCCCGTGTACGGCTGTCATCCAAGCGTGTTCCAGGCTATCGCCGATGTCGCGATCGAGCGTGGGATTCCCGTGGCCATGCACCTTGCGGGAAGCCAGGAGGAGGCGGACTTCATTCGCTATGGCTCCTCGCCCTTTGGCGTTCACGTGAGCGAACACGAGCAGGGAAAGCTCGCCTCGGCCTATCCGCCCTGGTTGCCCGCGGGAACATCGCCCGTGAGCTACGTGAGCAACTGGGGCATACTCGACGTCCCCGGCATCCTCGCGATTCACTGCGTGCAGGTCGACGACAGGGACATTGGGATCTTGAGGAAAAAGGACGTGCACATCGGATATTGCCCACGCATAAACGCCAAGCTGGGCATGGGGTCGGCCCCTCTCGAGAAGTTCTGGGCCGCGGGTCTTACCATTGGCTTGGGCACCGACTCTCCCGCGGCGGTCGATACGACGGACATGATTGACGAGATGCGCATCGGGCTCATGATCACGCGTGCGACGAGCTCGGAGCGCTTCGTGCGGGCTTCCGCCAAGAACGCCCTGCGCATGGCGACGATCGGTTCGGCAAAGGCCCTGGGCATCGAGGACAAGACCGGCTCGCTCGAACCGGGCAAGCAGGCTGACATCATCGCCATCGACCTGCACAATTCGCACCAGAATCCCACGACCGACCCCGAGAGCGCCGTCATCTACACGGCAAATCAGGATAACGTCAAGATGACCATGGTTGCCGGGCGCATCCTCTATGACGACTTCGTCCACGTGTCGGGATGCGATCGCGACGCGATTGTCGATCGGGCGCGCGCCCTGCGCGTGCGCATACGCGAGGAGGTAAGCGACGAGGCCCTGCGCAGGTCGCTTATCGAGCACGCTTCGGAAGATAAGCAGGACCGCTACAACAGATAGGGTCGTCATGTCGAACAAGAACAAGTCATTCCAGAAGAACAAGCAGCAGAAGCTCGAGCAGGAGCTGGCGGCTCAGTACCGTCGCGAGCAGCGTGATCGTCGCACGAAGCTGCTCAAGACCATCGGCATCACCATCCTCTCGGTGCTCCTGATCATCTCGTTCTGCTTCCCGGCGTTCACGATGCTGTGGTAGGGGCATCGGGCAGGGGGAGTGGATTACGCCAATCTGGATGCCACCAGGCGATTGAGCGATACGTGTTCCTCGGCCGCTTCGAGGGCGAGGCGTCGATGCAGCTCTGGCGGGATACGCACGAGGAACTTGCCCGAATAGTGACGGTCCCGAATGGGTATGGGAACGGGCTCGCCACGAGTTTGCATGTCTTCGATAACGTCACCTATGACTTTGCGCAGGCCCTCCAATGCCGCCGTCTGCGTGGGCTCGAGCCATGACATCGATGGCATTTCGGCGACGGTTGCCACGAACTCGCCGTCTTCATCCGACCAGAACACGCGATATGTGTATCGATCAGCTATTTCCATTCTTCCACTCACCCAGTTTCTCGATTGCATCCAAGACCTGTTTGACCTGATATGGCTTTACCTTTCCGCGGCTGTTCTGAATATTGATACGAGGGTCACCCGCCCACGGCTTTTCGTATATGCGATGCGAAGTTCCATTTTGCCGCGGTCTTCCAAAATAATGGTCGCAAATCAGGCACAGGGTTGAAAACCTGACGTTGTTCGGACTACGGCGCATTTGTTCAAGGTACTTGATAATTCTACTCATATTATACCAATACTGATACTACTTTTGTGATGGTCTTACATGATTTCCAGAGAGATGGAGCTCTTCACCTCGGGCCACGGTGCGGCTCTGTCGTGCGGCCGTTCGAGCACGAAGGCCGCCTTGCGACATGAAAGCAAGCGCCCTGGCTTTACGTTGCGCTCGGAGCGCAGCACAATACTGCGTCGGTCGACGAGGGCAATGTCGAGCGCGTAACGCATGCCGATGGTGTGCACGCTCTTGCAAGGTGTGAGCACGAGGATGCGACTCCCGTCACCCCAGTCCGCGGTCGTGCCGAGCAGCCCGCGGGCACGTGCGAAGATGCTGGTGGCGAGAACAAAACGCATATGCGGCGGATTGCTCATAACAATTCTCCGGGTGTGTAGGGATCAACGGCGATGCTGCATTCGTGTTCGAGGAGAGCCGGAGCACCCGCGATGGAAAGCGGCCATGGCGCGAAGCGGAAGGTGCAGCGATACGTCGCCATGCTCGCCAACGCCATGCCGGCGTCTGCGCAGCTCACCTCAACGGACGATCCGTTCTTGGCGAAGTCCTCCTCCAAGGCCGCTTGGATGGCGTCGACGCGGACGCCGGCATCGTAGCCGTCCATGGACGCACTTGCCGCATGGGCGAGGACGCGCTGGGGCGCGACGTGATCGAAGCGTGCGCACTCACCCGCGAAGACGAGCATGTCGATGACGATGACAAGCACGACGAGAATGATGGGAGCCACGATGGCAAGTTCGACGGCCATCTGTCCGTTTTCCCCGCATGCGAGTTTGCTCGCGGTTGCCATGGGTCACTCTCCCAGGGTTCCGAGGAAACCGGCCAGAGCTTCCTCGAGCCGCGCGTCGAGGTCTTCGGGGACGGGGAGAAAGAGGCTCTTGTCCTGGTTGCCCAACCCAAGCGAGGCAAGGGGAATCTCGGCTATCTCCAGGCCATGCTCGTCGAGGAGCTCGGCGACTTCGGGAACAGTCTCGATATCGCGTACAAGGGCTCTCGTATCACCCATGTTGATCGCCCCGTACATTTGCGCCGCCTGCTTCATGGAGGAAAGCGTCTGTGTCGCACCGCTTTTGTCCCGTTCGAGGATGTGCGCGGTGTTGACGAGCACCGGTTTGTAGGTGGTGAGGTCCGCGGGCTCGAGGCCGGCGGACACGAGTGCGCCCTCGAATGCAGATGCGGCGGAGTCGGAAAGCGTCGTTCCGATGACGGGTATGGCACCAAGAACCTTGCGGAATCCCGCCTTGATGCCCTCGGTTCCATCCGAATAGGCGACAAGCATGCTCGACCAGGCGCCAAAGACGAGCTTGACGGGACCGGATGCGAGGCTTTCCTGCGGCACGAGCCCTTGCGCTATGCCGGATATGACGTTTCCCTGGTCACTTGCCTTGTCGGGTGCGAGCGTAGCTCCCGAGATGGCGATGCGTGCGGGCATGCGCGCGTCGTCATCGACAAAGGCGATGTCGCCTGCTTCGGCACCCGGAGCCGCCACGATGCAAATGCAGCCATAGCGTCCGGGCGGCTGGGGATCATAACGCGTGCCTGCGAGGGATTCGAGCGCTGCCGAGAGCAGGCTGCCAATCGATTCCTTTGCCTCCTGGAGAGCCTGCTTGGCCTGCTCTCCATCCGTGACGGCTTGGGCGTACTCGCGCGAGGCCTCCACGACGGCGAGATAGTGGTACTCGAAGCCGTTTTCGATAGACGTCGAGGCGCTCGGAACGCGACCGAGCGTGGTAGCGCTGAACTTGCAGACGGGGCAGCACTGGACGCCACCGCCATCGATGCTGCTGACCGCAGCGCGGCCGGCGGTGCTTCCCGCCCGGCATTGGGGACAGCTGTCGTAGGCGTGTAGATACAGGACGCCATCGTTGCTCGATACGGGATAGATGGCGTTGCCGTATAGCGAAGTCTCTCTGATTTGGGCCGTATTGCGCGCGAGCTGCACCAGATGGGGAATCTCCGCGCCCGAATCGCTCGTCTCGATGTAACCGCGGGAGACTTCGTCGCGGGCGTAGGCATAGAACTGCTTGCGGGCGACCGACTCGGCAACGGCTTCGGGTGACCCGGACGCATTTGCCCCGGGCTCTGCGGCGTAGCGCGCTTCGTAATAGGCTTTCGCGCGGGATAGGGCGACCGAGAAGCTCCACCGATCGGGTGACGAATAGTACGGGTTCTGGGCGCCCGATACGCTCGAGAGCTTGCCCGCACGTTCGTACATGCTCATGCCGTCGTTACCGCAGTCCGCACGCCATGCGCGCTCCTTGGCCGCATCTTCGCGCTCCTGCGCCTCCTTCTGCCGGGTGCTCGCCTCCTGGATTTCGGGTTCTCTGGACTCGATTTCGCCGGCCGCCTCCTTCACCTTGGCGTCATCGGGGACTGATATGTCGATGCCCTGCATAGGCGATGTGATGGCGATGCCGGCATAGGAAATGCCGCTTGCCGTAGCGTTAGCCTGCACTGCCTGGGCGGCGCGCACGGCGCAGACTGCCGGGAGCGCCTTTTGCGCGGCATCTAACCCCCTGATGGCCGTCTCGACGAATTTGTCGCGCGTCTGAAGGACCTTGGACCCTAGGGACGCGATTTCGGTTGCGGCGCCCTGGGCGCCGGGAATGAAAGCTGCCACGGCCGAGACCGCGTAGACGGTGAGGCCGAGTAGCGAGAAGGAGAGCGCCGTGGCATCGACGACCTGCCCGGCGGTCACGAACTCGGCCACCACATTGTCTGCTGCCAGTGCTCCGGCGTCAGCCACGTATTGGATCTGGCCTGATCGTGACCCTACGGTGATGCCCCTCGTGCACACGAATGCGAGCGCGCATACGACGAGGAGCGCCACTGCCGCGGCCGGCGTGGTGAATCCCCCTTCTGCCCGCATGAAGGGCATGCGAGTACTCATTGCCATGCTCCAATCCAGCTCGATGGGCTATAGCCCTGTTTGCCGACCCAATCGGGTATGGGCGAGCAATAGACGTCGACGCGCTGCACGATCGTTCCGTCATCTCCCATCTCGCTCGCGAGGCCGGCGAGTATGCCGAAAAACGGCAGGGGCTGGACGTGGTTTTCTATGATCACGTTTGCCGTTCCCTCCTGGGAGCGCGACCAGTTGATGGCCCAGTCGCCCCCGACGTGAAAGATGCCGATGCGCGGGATCGCCTCGAGACGGCGCTCGACGTAGGTGCACGTCGTCGCATCGTCGACCGTGCTCGTTGCGACGAGACGGCAGCCCTCGGTTGCCGCGGCGGTCATGATGCAGCGGTCGTAGAGCAGCACGGCGGGTTGCAGGAGCAAGCCGAACATGACGAGGAGCACGGGAAACAGCACCGCCGCCTCGATCGTCGACTGACCCGTCTCAGAAAAGGAGCGCATCGAATAACCCTCCTGCGGTGTCGATCGCGTGTGAGGCTCCGGCTTGCATGAGCGAGCTCAATCCACCCGACGCGATGAAACGCCAGATTGCCGCAAGTGCGCCCATGAGGGCGATGAACGCGAGGCCGACGACGAGATACTCGACTGACGCCTGCCCCTTTTCCCGTAGCTGCCCGCGCATCACAGGCCGTTGATTCCACTCGAGATCGCATCCCACAGCTCGCTGATGCGTCCGCGAAACGCCGCGATTGCGACCATGGCGATGACGGCGAGGATTCCGACGAGAATGGCGTATTCGGTGGTACCCTGACCGCTTTCACGCAAGGTCTTGACCCTGGTCGTTGCCTTGACGTAGGCGCACAATGCGCGTTCTCTGATCTTCTTCATGATTCTCTCCTTGCTCTTGTTCTAGAAACCCGTCTGGACAAATTGGAGAAGCACCGGCCCCATGATCAGGATGAGCATGGCGGGCAGGATGCATGTTCCCGTCGGAATGAGAAGCTTTACGGGCGCCTTTGCAATCTGACGTTCGATCGCGGCGCGTCGACGTCGGCGAATGTCGACCGAAAATCGCTCCAGCATGTCGGCGAGGGGTGAGCCGTGATGAATGGCCTGCAGGGAGGTTTCGGAGAATCGCCTGAGTGCCCTTGAGTTGACGCGCACCGAGAGCGCCGTCAGGGCCTCCTCGCGTGACGTGATGCCGCTTTGCCATTCGAGATGCGCTTCTCGCAGGTGGCGGGCGAGAACGTTATCGAACTTGGTGCAGTACAGGTCGAGCGCCGCGTCGAAGGACAGACCCGAGCGCACGCCCATGGCGATGATGTCGGCCATTACGTCGAGCTGCTCGTCGCAGGCGCTGCGCAACTCGCGCGTCCGTCGCACATCGAGCATGGCGGGGGCGCGACGCGAGAGTACGTACGCCACGGCAATGCAGGGGACGAAAAGCCAAGGCGTGATGGCGTACGAGACGACGATACCCGCACCGCAAAACACGAGGAAACTCAAGGTCGGATCGCGCAGTATGTCCTCGATGCCAAGCGGTTGACAGGGGCGCACAAGAAGGTCAACACGTGTGCAGGCAAGTCGTACGCAGAGGTAAGCGCATATGCAGGCGAGCATGCACGAGGCGAGGCGGAGCAGGAAAGCGAGCATCTACACCGCCCCCTCGAGGTCGACCGTGAAGTCGATGGCGAGTGCGCGTCGCACGAGAAGTACGCCTGCCACCTCGAGCAGCATCGCAAGCGCGAAAAGACATATGCCGAGTGGCGAGCTCAGAAACTCCACGAGGTAGCCAGGCGAGAAGATCGAGAGAATGCCGAGCAACACGAAAGGGACGAGGGCGACGATGCGGCTTGAAAGACGCCCCTGTGCGGTCTTGGTGCGCAACTCCTCCTTGAGCTCGGCTGATTGCTGGAGTAGCGTCGACACGTTCTCGAGTATGCTCGTAAGACTGCCGCCAGACTGGTGCTGTATTTCCATCGCGACAGCCAGGTACGCGAACTCCGAGCCACCTGTTCGCGCACGCAGGTTCTCGAGCGCCTCATCGAAGCCCTGTCCGGCCTCCAGATCCCAGACCGTGCGCTTGAGCTCGCCGGCAAGCAGATCATCGCAGTTGTCGGCGGCATAGCGCAGCGCCATGACGAGCGAGGAACCCGACTCAAGCGCAATGCACAGTAGCCGCAAGACCTCGGGCATGCCCTTCTGCAATTCTTCGACGCGCTTTCTCTCGTGTGCCTTGCCAAGAACGGGAGCAAGCAATTTTGCCGAGGAGACGCGATCCTTTGCATTCTCGAGCAAAAGCTGCTTGTCGACATGCGCAAGCTTCGCGCCAGGCAGCGTGCTCATGACCAAGAGCATCGTCTTGTAGATGCAGGTAAAGGTCGCGATTAGGCTGCCAAGCAACAGCACCGCACTGATTGCACCCACTGTCTCACCTCCGCCTCGGTTGCCACGTTCATGTACGGAAGATCTTCGATCCACGAGGGGAGCTCGCCCCACTCGTAGCGCTGTGTCCGCCTGTCCCAACTCACGATTGGCACGAATCCCCGCCTCCCATGCGCATCGTTCTCGCCGTACATGGCAACTTGTGTGATGCGACGCTTGCCGCCCGAGAGGCGGTCTTGCTGCACGACGAGATCGAGTGCGGAGGCGATCTGCTCTTCGATGATTTCGGTGGGCAGGTCCATGTCGTAACGCACCATCATCACGAGACGGGGAATTACTTCGGAGGGGGAATTCGCATGAAGTGTCGTCAGGGAGCCATCGTGACCCGTGTTCATGGCTTGCAGCATGTCGAGAGCCTCTGCCCCACGGCATTCTCCTACGACGATTCGGTCGGGTCGCATGCGCAGCGCATTGGTGACAAGCTCTCGAATGGTGACCGACCCGCGGCCCTCGGCATTGGCAAGACGCGCTTCGAGTCGGACGACGTGCGGATGCTGATCGAATCTGAGTTCGGCGCTGTCCTCGATTGTGATGACGCGCTCTTCGTGGGGGATAAGGCGCGATAGCGTGTTGAGCAGCGTTGTCTTGCCACCTCCGGTGCCTCCCGAGACGGCAATATTCTTGCGAGCTCGCACGGCCCAGCTCAGCAGCTGTGCCATTTCGGGTGAGAGAGCGTCCATTCCGACAAGCTCGGCAAGCGTGAATGACTGCGCACGGAATTTACGTATGGTGAGCGTGGTGCCGCTAATAGAAAGGGGAGGGATGACGACGTTGACGCGATGGCCCTCGGGCAAACGTGCATTTACGATGGGACACTGCTCGTCGACGCGTCGGCCGAGCGGGGAGACGATTCGGTCGATGACGAGGCGCAGTTGCTCTTCGGAGTCGTAGCGTTCGTCACAGCTGCAAATGATGCCATCGCGTTCGAAGAAGACGGAGCGGGGGCCATTGACCATGATTTCCGTGACGGAATCATCTTTGAGCATCTTCTCGATGGGACCGAGGCCAAGTACCATGTCGAGCGTGTGCTCGATGAGGGCCGAGCGGTCGATATCGCTCATTGGCGCAAAATCATGGGCACTGAGTATTTGTTCGATGGAAGCGGTGAGTTCGCGACGTGCCCGTTCGCGTCCCTGGCTCAGCAATCGGGCGATGCGCTCGCTCGGAATCTCGCGGTAGAGGAGCTCGCGCAGATGCGCACGTTCCTTTTCCGAGACGCCGCAACACGTTTCTTTCGTCATGGGTTGCGGGGCCTGTCGTATGTAGTCGGCAAGCTTCATGTGAAAAATCGCCTCGTCTTCTTGCGCTCGATTGCGGGAAACTCGATACCGATGCGGGGGAGGAGCTTGGTTAACAGCAGTTCGATATCGGGGAGGGGAGCCGGCCCTTCCTCGACGAGTTCTTCGATGCGGCCCATGCCGACAAGTGCTTCGATTGTTGTCTTGCCATCTGCGAGGCGAAACAGCTCCTCGCAACCGAGCGAGTCTTCGATACGCTCGATCTCACTATGGGACATGCCCGAGGCCCGATTGAGCACGAACGCGATGCGCGCCATCGGGATACCTAGGCGCTGGCAAAGTTCGAGGGCCTTGATGGCACCGTATGCCGATGCTCGACGCTGGTCCATGACAATCAGTACGAGGCTCGAATTGCACAGGAGCTCGCCTGTCAGTCCCGACCAGAACTGTCCGGTATCGGCAATGACGATGTCGTAGTTGTCACGAATGTCGTTCGCGAGCCGTGCGACCGCTTCGGATATCTCCTCGGCGACTTCGGGCAAGACGGGCGCCTTGAAGAGGTCGAGTCGTGCGGATATGGGTACCGGAATGCAGCTGGTCCCCTGAGCTAGCGATGAGAGCTTCACGTCGAGCCCCAACCAAAAGCCCATGTCCCCAAACTGCAGGTCACCTTCGACAAGCGCGGTCTTGATGCCTCGGGTGGCAGTCACATGTGCGATGATGAGCGCGATCGTGCTCTTTCCGACGCCCCCGCTGGCCGATACCAGCGTGACGAGCGGTGCACGGCGCACGTTCTGCGCGGAATATGCCGTTTGCGAAGCGTTCATTCTAGCCTGCCTGACTTGCCGCGCTGTTGCCGGGCAGGACGAAGTGGATGGTTCCCTTTGCCGAGGCAGCGATGAGGTCGCTCACGCTCGAGGGTTTGACCGCGAGCGTGACCCAGGATATCTGCTTGTCCTTGGCATCTTCGGGAGTGCTCGTCTCGAGCACGAGTATGTGCTCGCCGAGCATCGTGATTTCGCCGGACGATGCCTCGACGTAGACGTCCACGACCGAGCCAGCCCGAATCGCACCACCCACTGCAAGCACGTCATCGGAGGCGACGCTTGCCGCCGCCAGGCCATCTGGTACGGTGATGCGCGACGATCCGTCGCCCACGCGTTCGAGTAGCACCGGCTCGTTTACGCGAATCTCGCTCTGCGCGACCATGCCCCCGAGTTCGTCGTAGCTTCGCGCCGCCTGCCCCTGGGGCAGGAGGTCCACGAGCCATTCCTGCGTGGTCGTGTTGGACTCGTCGATCGTACCGCCGATGGGAATCGTCTTGCTTGCCACCAGGACCTCGACGCGGTCTCCTCCATAAGCACGGATGGCGGACGCGCGGGCCATGGACGCTTCCGACTGGATTGTCGCCGTGTAGGCAAACACGCACAGAGCGGCGATGATGCCGCATGCCGTCGCGATGATTGCCTGTTTGCGCTGCTTGGTCATGTCGCCTCCAAGACCTTCGTATTGGAGGCATGACTATGCGACGAAAGGCACCGAGCCAGCTACCCCGAGAACCTATGGGTTTTCGGACCTGAATCGGACTGATTTCGGAATGATTTTGGAAACCCCTTGCCTACAGATGCCTGATGATGTTGCGGAATTCTTCCTCGGCGTCACTCTTGGTCGCGGCGATGATGGTCTCGCCCGGATAGAGCACCGTATCGCCCGTGATCATCACGAACTCGTCATCGCGGATGACGGCGATGAGTTGCGTGTCATGCGAGAACGGGATATCCGCTACGCGCACACCGTTGTGATGGCGCATCTTGGCGGGAAGCTTCGTCTCGACCATCACGATGTCGTCCTCGCGCAGCGAGAACACCATGCGCATGTCACCTACGATGGCCTCTTCCTCGACCATGCGCGCGATGAGCTCGGTCGACGAGACGGGCTCGATGCCCACCTCGTGGAAGATGCGGCCGTTCTTGGGGTTGTTGACGTTGGCAATGCAGCGCGGCACGTTGAACGCGGTCATGGCAATCTCGCAGGCTACGAGATTCGTCTCGTCGTGGCCCATGAGCGCGACGAAGAGGTCTGCGTCGTCGACGCCTGCATCGAGTTGCACGGCCGAGTCGGTGCCGTCGCCTTCGATGATGAGCACCTCGGGTGGAAGCGTGTCGGCAAGGTGGTCGATGGTTTCGCGGTCCTCCTCGATGATGGTGATGCGATGGTTTTGCTCGAGCATCATCGAGATGAGGTATTCCGCCGTGGTCGATCCGCCGCTAATGACGATGAACATGCGATCAGCTCCTGATAAAGCGCGAGAGACGTCCGAAGTCCTCGCGAGCTACGCAGACGATGGCCACGTCGCCATCGTGCAAGATGGTGTCCAAGGTGGGGAGGATGGTCTCGTCGTCATGCTCGACGGCGACCACGCGCGCGTCGTAATCCTTCTCGAGCTCGCTGCACGACATGGTCACGTCATCTTCGAAGTTGAAGGCGAAGCGCACGAGCTCGTAGCTGCCAAAGGTGTCGATATGATGACCATGGCCCGACTGGATCTTCGAGAATATCTCCTCGCCGACGAGCGTCGTGCCGCAGGCGAAGTCGATGCCGAGCTGCGCGTAGGTCTTTTCGCGCCGCGCCTCGTAGAGCCTGGAGATGACATGCGGCACCTCGTAGATGCGGCGGGCGACTTCGGCGATCATGAGGTTGGCGTTGTCGTTGCTCGTAACGGCTGCGATGACGTCGGCCTCGTCGATGCCCGCGTCCAGAAGTGCGCTTTCGTCAAAGCCGATGCCGCGCACGATGCGGCCGTTGAAGTCGCGCCCGAGGTTCTTGAACGAGTCGGCGTTGCGGTCGATGACCGAAACGTTATGGCCATCTTCGGACAACAGGGTCGCAAGATGGCTTCCGACGCGACCGCAGCCCACGACGATGATGTTCATGACGCGTGCCCCCTCCGTTTACTGCGCGGTGATCACGTCACAGCCCATGTACGGACGCAGCGCTTCGGGAACCGTGATGGTGCCGTCGGCGTTCTGGTAGTTCTCGATGATGGCAGCCATCGTGCGCCCGACGGCCAAGCCGCTGCCGTTGAGCGTGTGGGCAAAGCGCTTCCTGCCGTCCTCGTCGACGTACTTGATGTTGGCACGACGTGCCTGGAAATCACCGCAATTGCTGCAGCTCGAAATCTCCTTGTACGCGCCGTAGCTCGGCAGCCACACCTCGAGGTCGTAAGTCTGGCGAGCGGAAAAGCCGAGATCTCCCGTGCACAGGCTGATCACGCGATAGGGAAGACCCAGCTCCTGCAGGATCTTCTCGGCGCAGGCGGTCATGTCCTCGAGCTCGGCGTCGGACTTCTCCGGATTGGCGAAGCGCACCATCTCAACCTTGTCGAACTGGTGCACGCGGATGATGCCGCGCGTGTCGCGTCCGGCGCTGCCCGCCTCCTCGCGGAAGCACGGCGTGTAGGCGCAGTAGCGGATGGGCAGTTCGGAGCCATCGAGCACCTCGTTGGCATGCAGGTTGGTGAGCATGACCTCGGCCGTGGGGATGAGGTAGAGTCCCTCGGTCGTCTTGAAGAGGTCCTCCTCGAACTTGGGCAGTTGGCCGGTGCCGGTGAGGGTCTCCTTGTTGGCGAGCGCGGGAACCCACCACTCGGTCGAGCCCCATTTGACGTGCTCGTTGAGCATGAAGTTGATGAGCGAGCGTTCCAGACGAGCGCCGGCGCCATGCAAGGCGTAGAAGCGCGCGTGGGCGAGCTTCACGCCACGCTCGAAGTCGATGATGCCAAGCTCGGGGCCCAGGTCCCAATGCGCCTTGGCCTCGAAATCGAACTCGCGCGGGGTGCCCCAGCGGCGCACCTCGGGGTTGTCGTCCTCGTCATCACCGACAGGCGTGTTGGGGCCGGGGATGTTGGGAATGGAATAGGTGAGGCCGTTGAGCTCTTCCTCGATGGCCACGAGGGCGCCATCGAGATTGTTGATCTCGTCGCCCACATCGCGCATGCGGATCTTGGCGTTTTCGGCCTCCTCGGCATTGCCTTCCTTGAGCATGGCGCCGATTTGCTTGGAGACGGCATTGCGCTCGGCCTTGAGGGATTCGACCTTCTGGATAATCTCGCGGCGCTCCGCGTCCAACCGGCGAAACTCATCGTAATCCCATTTCGCGTGGCGGTTTTTCAACGCCTCCTCGATGACTTCGGGGTTCTCGCGAATGAAGCGAATGTCGAGCATTGTTCCTCCTGTGCCTGGCGTGATGCGCCGTTCGAAATGTGATGCGAGCAAGTATACCTCTCACGGCGCGTTTTGCGGTACCATGCGACCCGTGACTTTTAGCTGGGAGATAGCGTGTTTGACGAATACTTCGCATACTTCGGCTTGACGGGCGGCGTCCTTCTCATCATCGGCGTCGGACTTCTGCTGTTTCTGCTGATCGCCATCATCCTCGAGCGACGCACGAAGCTGCTCTTTCCCGAACGCCAGAAGCCCAAGGCGGAATCTGATGACGATTTTCTGTCCTTTGACGATGACGAGGATGACGAGTGAGTCTACGGGTACACTTAGCCCGACCCGCACATGACCAACAGGACAAGGGAGCACGACATGATAAAGAAGCGTCTCATCGTATGCCTCGTTGCGGTGGCCATGTCCTGCACCTGCCTGTTCGCGTTTACGGCGTGCGGATCGTCCGATGCCAACGATCTCGTCGGCGAGTGGAAAATCAAGGATACAGACGTCACGGTCGTCTTCTCGGGCACGGAGTTCAAGCTCGTGGGCAACACCTTCGATTACACGGTCGATCCCGGGGCAAAGACCATCACCTATAAGTCGGGTGACGCGACGGGAAGCGCGAAGTACACCTTTAGCGACAATGGGCAGCAGCTCACGCTCGACGAGAGCGACGGTGCGGGAGGAACGAAGACCACCGTGTTCGACAAGGTGTCAAGTGATGGCAATGCCGAGCCGTCGGCCAATGGCGTGGCTGAAGACGACGCGCCAGCCGCTTCCGAATAGGCAGCTACTTTACATCTATTTTACGCATCTCCACTGCCGTCAAGCGCTACAATGTTCCAACGCTCGCAAGTGCGTCGCGTGGGCTTGGGCGGCATCATGTCCCGAACCTGGTCAGGTCCGGGAGGAAGCAGCCATAAGGGGCCTCTGGTGGGCGCCCAAGTCCATACGGCGCATTTGCTGTGTAAGTTAGGAAGCAATGGAAGTAATACAGTTTTTCATCGACCTGCTGCGCGATCCGCGCGGATTCATCGCTCAGTGGATCATCGAATTGGGGCCCGTCTGGGTCTACACGCCGCTGTTCCTCATCATCTTCGTCGAGACGGGTCTGGTCGTCACGCCGTTTCTCCCCGGCGACTCGCTGCTCTTCTGCGCGGGCATCTTCGCGGCCGACGGTGGCGGTCTCAACATCTTCGTGCTTATCATCCTCATGACGATCGCCGCAATCCTGGGCAACACCTCCAACTACTGGATCGGCCGCAAGGTGGGCCAGGCCATCGTGGCGAGCGGCCGTGTCAAGGCGCTCACGCCCGAGCGCATCGCAAAGACGCAGGCCATGCTCGACAAGTACGGTTCAATCGCCGTGTTTCTCACGCGCTTCTTCCCGATCATCCGCACCTTCGCTCCGTTTCTGGCGGGCATGGGCGAGATGCATTTCGGGCGCTTCACGCTGTTCAACGTCCTGGGTGGCGTCACCTGGGTGTGCCTGTTCACGCTGCTGGGCTACTTCTTCGGCGGCGTGCCCTTCGTGCAGGACCACTTCGAGCTTGTCATCATCGGCATCGTGGTCATCTCGTTCATTCCCACCGTTGCCGGCCTCGTCAAGGCCAAGATGAGCGCGGGGAAGAAGAAGCGCCAGCAGGAGGAGATGGGCGAGTAAGGCATTTCGCCCCGTGGTTACCAGTGCATGACAGGATGCTAAACTGAGGCGCCGCGGGGTTAGAATCTCCGCAAGCTTATCGTTGAACGAAGGCAGGATTCATGGCTCTTTCGCTGTACCGCAAGTATCGTCCCGAGGTGTTTGCCGACGTCGTCGGGCAGGAGCATGTCGAGAAGACGCTCATCAACGCCATCTCGGAGGGCGCAGTCGCCCATGCGTACCTGTTCTGCGGGCCGCGCGGAACAGGCAAGACCACGTCGGCACGCCTGCTCGCCAAGGCGCTTTTGTGCGAGTCGGCCCAAAACGGACAGCCCGATGGCACCTGCCCGCAGTGCCTCGAGATTGCCCAGGGTACGCACCCCGATGTCTTCGAGCTTGACGCTGCGAGTCGCACGGGTGTCGACAACGTGCGCGAGGAGATCATCGGACGCGTGGGGTTTGCCCCGACGCGCGGCCGTTTCAAGGTCTATATCATCGACGAGGTGCATATGCTGTCGACGGCGGCGTTCAACGCGCTGCTCAAGACGCTCGAAGAGCCGCCCGAGCACGTCGTCTTCGTGCTGTGCACGACCGATCCGCATAAGGTTCCCGAGACCATCCAGTCCCGCTGTCAGCGCTTCGACTTCCGTCGCTTCTCCGTCGAGGAGATCGTGGGCTATCTCGAGCGTATCAGCAAGGGCGAGGGCTTCGAATACGAGCCCGAGGCACTCGAGTTCATCGCCGCGAAGTCCGCCGGCGGCATGCGTGATGCCACCACGGCGCTCGAGCAGGTCGGCGTCTATACCGAAGGCAAGATCACGCTTGACGAGGCCACGCGCATGTTCGGTCAAATCGACATTGCGGCACTCTTCGAAATAGCAGGATACATCGCGCAACGCGATACGCCGTCGTGCTTCGTTTGGGTCAACGACCTCGTGGGACGCGGCGTCGATCTCTCGCAGTTCGCCCGTGATCTTGCGGCGCACCTGCGCAACCTTTACGTGACCGCCATCACGGGAGGCGAGAACGGCATCGTCGCCTGTACGGCCGCGCAGCTCGAGCGCTACCGGCAGCAGGCAGTCGAGTTCGGCGGCGTCGACCGCCTTGCTCGCGCGCTTGACATATGCGGTGCGCTCGTCGCCGAGCTGCGAAACTCGTCGGATGCGCGCTTGAGCGTCGAAATCGCCATGACGCGTCTTACCCGGCCCGATAGCGAGCTCACTCTCGAGGCCCTTGCCGAGCGCATTGAGGCTCTCGAGTTGCGGCCTTCGATGGGGGCGGCGCCGCAGCCCGCTTTCGAGGCGACCCCATTTTCCGCTGTGGCAGACGAGACCGAACCGGAACCCGTCGTTAGCCGCGTTGCGGAGGAACCTCCCGTTGCGATGCCCGGTGACGATACGCCGCCATGGGAGGACGCTGCCCCAGTGGCTGAGCCAGCGCCCGTGGCCGAACCCGAGCCGGCGCCTGCCGCCGGGTCCGCCGTCGCCTCTGCAGGCCAGCCTGAAATGTCCACCGAGCGTCTCCTGGCCGCCGTGCTCGCCGTGGTCAGACGCGAGGACGCGGCAACCGGCGCGTTGCTCTCGGGCGTATCGCTTGCCGAGGAGGACGGGCAATACCACCTGCTCTTTCCCACGGGTTCGGAGTTCCAGATGCGCGTCGTGAACGGACCTGACGCCAAGGCGCTCATCAACAAGGCCTTTGCCGAGACCCTTGGCAACCCCGTGTCCTTCGATTGCCGCATCGGGTCGTTTTCCGGCTTGTCCGCCCAGGCGGCTCCGTTGACGAGCGAGCCTCCCGTGAGCTTCGCGGACGACGCGCGGGTTGACGACAGCTATTTCGAGAGTCTGGTGGCCGAGCGTTCCGCCGTTCCCGCCGACGAGATGCCCGCCGATTTCGCCGATGCCCTCTCCGCCTTCGGAGCAGGTGTTAAAGTACACGAGATAAATGACGAGGAATAAGGAGCCACGATGGCCAAAGGAATGAACCCGCAGGCAATGCTCAAGCAGGCCCAGAAGATGCAGGCCAAGATTCAGGCCGTGCAGGAGGAGGCTGCGCGCGAAACCGTCGAGGCGACGGCCGGCGGCGGCATGGTTACCGCGACCGTCTACGGCGACCTGCGCGTCAAGAGCATCGAAATCGATCCCGAGGCGCTTGACCCCGAGGACGTCGAGATGCTCCAGGACATGATCGTCGCCGCCGTCAATGAGGGCATCGCCAATGCCCAGGCGATGGTCGACGAGCGTATGGCCTCCGTGACGGGCGGCATGAACATACCGGGGCTCTTCTAGACGTTCATGAAGAAGGAAGCGTCAATCCAACATGCGCTCGAGGAGATCGAGCGCATGCCGGGCATCGGGCCCAAATCCGCGCAACGTATTCTCAACTGGCTCCTGACCAGCGACGATGAAGTCGCACTTGGCATCGCCGAGGCAATCGTCGACGTCAAGAAGGCAATTCACCTCTGTCCGCGCTGCCATAATTTCGCCGAAGGGGAGCTCTGCGCCATCTGCGCCGATCCGAGCCGCGAGAGCGAGACGATTTGCGTCGTCGCCGAGCCGCGTGATGTCGAGGCAATCGAGCGGACCGGCATCTACCAGGGCCTCTACCATGTTCTCGGTGGCGTTATCAATCCTATGGAGGGGTCGATGCCCGAGGACCTGCACATCTCTGACCTCATGGCGCGTCTGGGCAGCGAGCCCGTCGAAGAGGTTTTGGTCGCCACGAATCCTGACGTCGAGGGCGAGACGACGGCCAGTTACCTGGCCCGCATCATCAAGCCGCTCGGCATTCGCGTGACGCGCCTGGCGAGCGGCCTTCCCGTGGGAGGGGAGCTCGAGTACGCCGATGAGGTCACCCTCGGCCGCGCCATCGAGTCGCGCCGCGAGCTGTGAAATAAGAGCCCTTCAAATTTAAACCAGGCGAATACAACAGGCGATTGCGGGCATCTCGAGCAGACATGCGACGAGCGCGATGCGATCTTGCGAGGACTGTCTGAGCGCGCGATTTATGCGCGCGAGTCCCGCAGCGGCATCGCGCGGGGCGCAGGTCGGGTGCGAGGGCAAGCCCGCAATCGCCTGTCGGATTCGTCCACCTGTCACGTTCCCGTTACCGGGCACTGCATCATGCTGGAGTATAATAGCCGCTTACATTGCAAATCCCTGCGCAGTACGCATGCGCATGCTAGGCGAAAGAGCAACACGTGTCAGATTCAAGGGAATCCGAGGTCTTTCAGCACTTCGGCGCGTATAGCGGTTATGACCAAAGCTACTACAGCCACTTCAACGTCAAGCGCGGCTTGCGCAATGCAGATGGCACGGGAGTCGTCGCCGGCATCACCTCGATATCAAACGTGCACGGCTACCTCACGGACGAGGGCGTGCGCGTGCCCGACGAGGGCCGCCTGACCCTGCGTGGCTATGATATCGAGGATCTCGTCGACGCGGCCGCAGCAGAAGATCGCCCCGGTTACGAGGAACTCGCCTACCTGCTCATCGCGGGTGACTTGCCCAAGCGGGCCGAGCTCGACCGCTTCAATGCCGCCATCGACGGCTATCGCGATCTGCCCAACGGTTTCGTCAACAACCTCATCATGAACTATCCGTCCGAAAACGTCATGAACATGATGGCTCGCAGTGTGCTCATGCTCTATGCCGCCGATGGTGCGGACGAAATCGACGCCATCAACGAGCGTCACGAGGTCGAGGTCGCCGTCCAGCTCCTGAGTCGCCTTCCCCGCATCGCCGCCTTGTCCTACCTTGCGAGCCGGCAGCGCACCGTCGCGGGAAGCCCCATGTACATCAACCCGCCCAAGCCGGGGCTGTCGACCGCCGAGACCTTCCTCTACATGTTGCGCCACGACATGCAGTACACGGCCGAGGAGGCGCGCATGCTCGACATCATGCTCATGCTGCATGCAGAGCATGGCGGTGGCAACAACTCGACCTTCACCACGCGCGTCCTCACCTCGAGTGGCACCGATGCGTATTCGGCCTATGCGGGCGGTATCTGCTCGCTCAAGGGCCCGCGCCATGGCGGGGCAAACATCAAGGTGGTCGATCAGCGTCGCGACCTCATGGAGCAGGTGCAGGATACGGGCGACGAGGGCCAGGTCGCCGATTATCTGCGTCGCGTCCTCAAGAAGGAGGCCTTCGACGGCAGCGGCCTTGTCTATGGCATGGGACATGCCGTCTACACGCTCAGCGACCCGCGTGCGGTTATCTGCAAGAAGTACGCGCGCGAGCTTGCCAGGGGTACGGAACATGAACGGGAGTTCGAGCTCATCGAAACCATTGAGCGTCTTACCCCCGAGCTATTCCGGGAGCTTCGGGGTTCGCGCAAGGCGATTTGCGCCAACATCGACATGTATTCCGGTCTCGTTTACATGATGCTCGGCATTCCCGAGGAGCTTTACACGCCTCTGTTTGCCACGGCGCGCATGGCCGGCTGGGCGGCGCATCGCTTTGAGGAGATCGTCGAGGGCAAGCGCATCATTCGCCCCGCATACAAGGCGGTGAACAGTTCCCGTTCGTATGTCCCCATGGACGAGCGCGAGCAAACGGTGCAGGAAGAGGTCGTTCAGGAGATCGACCAGGTGCAGGCGTTCTACAACGATTAGACGAAGATAAGACGACGAGAAGCAAAGGGGCGTGCTCGTATGGCAAAGGAACTGAAGATTGGCACGGCGGAGGAGCGAGAGGCTTTGGCCGAGCAGGCGCTTACAGACGAGGACATCGTCGATGCACTCGCGCAGGAGATTGCCGGGTCGAGCAGGATCCGGCGTCAGAAAGCCGCATCGACCGTCGCGCTCATCGCCGACAAGGATGCCAGTGTGCTGTTGCCCTTTGCGGATGACATAGCGAGCGGCCTGACCAAGCCGGAGGCGCAGACGCGCTGGGAGGTGCTGCATGCCCTCGACCAGATGGGCAAGGCAGGCCAGCGTTACGATGAGGACGTGCTCGTCGCTGCGGAGGATTCCCTCTACGACGAGACCAACGGATTCGTGCGCGAGGCGGCCTTCCACTTCTTCTGCGGCTATGGCAGCGCATCGACCGACAACTCCGAGGAGGTCTGGACGCAGATCGACGAAGCGATCCAGTGCTACCACGGCAATCCCGAATTCACCGACATGCTCACGCAGCTCGTCGCCTTTGCCGAGGGAAACATCTCGCTTGCCACGAGCTCCGCGCTCGCCCAGCGCATGAAGTTCGATTCCGAGAACGCGTCGGGAACCCTGCGCATGCGTTCCGAGCAAATCGTCGCCGCCCACAAGAATCGTCTCGAACGGGAGAAGTAGCCTGCCGCAACGAGACAAATGTCGCCGGAGCACTTTTGTCTCATTCGCCGCGGGATGCCTCAGTGTTTTCGCACCTGCACGGGATGCAAGTCGAGCACCTCCGCGAGCCTGCTGGCATAGTAGCGGATGCCGCTTGGCGTGCCGCATTCCCCGGCGATGTTGAGGAGCAGTAGCTCGACGACGTCGCTGCGGTTCTTGAAGAGCATGTGGTATTTGCGCACGAGCAAGTCAAGGAATCCAATTGCCTGCACGTCGAGCGAGACGTGCACGTGACGCGTCGTCGTGAGCGCGGGGTCTCCGATTTGCTCGATGATCCTGTCTGCCCGGATGCCGGCAAGACCGATGACAAAACTGTCATCGGGTTCTGCGATGTATATATGCTCCGAGAGGAAGATAATGGTCTCGACGAGCTGGCTCATGCTCGCAAAGGTCACCGTATCGTTCTTGAGCAGCGGAAGCATCGAGGCATAGACGTCCTTCCCGATGGTAAGCCGAATCGTCTCCTTGGGCTCCTCGCGCTGTGGTCTACCGGTCATCTAGTCACCCTGTTCTTTGGTATGGAACGCGGCTCATGCCGCGAAAATTATAGAGGACAAGGAGGTCAGCGCGCAGGCAGAGGAGAAGCGCCCTTACAAGGAGGGGACTGGGCAGATGAATACTGCATGTGGCACGAGCGACGCGGTCGTTTTGACGACGCACGAGAGAAGCGGATACTTCACGTCGGTGCTTGGGGATGACATCGACCTGCGCTTCGATCCGCACCACGGGGGCACGCTCGATACCGTGCTCCACAACACGATCGCGGCAGGCGGTAGCCTCGCGATCATCGACGAGGCCTTCTTCGTCGATTCGGACGACATGGCCATGGGACTCGAGAGTTTCTTCAGGGAGGAGAGCAATCCCGAACGCCTCAAGCTCATCATCGTATGCACGCATCGTGACGCAGGCGACGTGTTCCTCGCCTTCCTCGTCATGTATTGCGGCATCTACAACATCATCTACGGGAAGACCGGCATCGACGTGAGCATTGCCCTCGATAGGCTCATCAGGCGAGATAACACGCGCTTTGACGTGCTTCATCTTGCCGAGGCCGGGTGCTGGCGCGAGGCGAAACTCGCCAGGGAGCGTGCCGAGCTCGGGATCGCCGACCATGACGAGACGTCCTACCAGGCCGCAGATGGCAAGGGCGACTTCAGGAAGGTCAGCCGCGATGTGCTCATCGATGTCAGGAACATACGACTCGTGAACATGCACATCGAACTGAGCGCCGTGTCTGCCTGAAGGAGGGGCTGTCGCGGGTGTTTCCTGGTCCAAATGAAACCATGGTTTGCAAAAATCCATAACTTGACGAAATGATTCTTCCCTCCGATGAGAATCGGGGCGGGTACCCTGCCTTCTCGCAAGAGCTTTAGCGAGGAGGGAAGATGAGCATAGTCGTTCCACCTGCACCTTCGCACGAGAGCGCCTCGGCTGTGATGGCACGGCTCGCCCAGCTTTCGCAGGGCGGCCCTTCCGAGGAGAAAGGCGAGCAGGCGGCGCGTCGGCCGCGCATGCTACTCGTCATGTCCTGCCTTTTGTGCGCCTGCGGCATATTCTTGCTCATCTGCACGCTTGCGGTCATGTGCATGCCCGATACCCCATTGTCCCAGGTCGTCTTCCTCATCTGCGAAACGTTTTCTTGAGGGAGAGTGCACGGCCATGAACGACGAATTGAAGCTGGACCTCGATGCATCCTTCGATGCCGACGAGGATATGGAAGCCGATCCGGAGGCGGAGCCATGCACACGAACGCTTCCGGCCGGGCACGTCAAGCGCGACGAGCTCGTGTCGACCATGTTGCAGGATCGCAACGTCCTGCGTCTGATCACCGGTCCAGCCGGGTTTGGCAAGACGGAACTCGCGCATGAGTATGCCAGACGCCTCTTCTCTGTCGACGACGTCACCTGGATCGATGCCACGAGCCCCGATTTCTTGCTGATTCTCGACAAGGGCGACAGCGCATCTCTGAGGCGCGTTGCGGCGGCATCGGCCCTAGTCGTCCTCGACGGACTGCCCTGGTTGCATGAAGAGCGTGCCCGCACCCTCTCGGAATGCATCGACGAGGTGCTGTTTGCCGGCATCGAGGTTATCGTGACCACGACACCCTCGTGTGATTCCCTGAGCGCCCTGCAGACCGACCGTGTGTCCATACACGCCGCCGATCTGCTTGTCTCCGAGCAGGAATGCGCGCCCTGCCAGGTGACCGAACAGGACGGGGGAAGCCGTGCGTTTGCCAGGAAACGCTGGAACGACGCGGGCAAGCGACTCTTCGGACGCGTGCCGTCGGTTATCTGGGGCGTCAACACGGAGGCGCAGCGGGACTGCCTCAAGGGCCTGTTCGCGGAGAAGCTGCCGCTTGACCTCATATGCGGCATGTTCGCCATGTTTCTGTTCGAAACGGGTGGCATGCGCGATCTCGAGGCGGCCGGCATCATGCTCAGGAGCGAGGACATCGCCCTCATCGTGCGCGACTATCCGGTCTTCGGCATCGACACGGTCTCGGGGGAGTTCAAGGTCGCGCGGTTCGAACTGGATGACCTCAAGCGGGCCATCATCGAGAACAAGCTCGAGCCGGTCGTGCTGGAGGGCAACCACGCGTTGTCCGAACGCGTGCTCGGCGCACTGTTCAGACGCGGTGATTTGCGCCGTGGGTCTGCCGTCATCGATGCCTTCTGCAACGACGAGCGCTGCGCGAGCTGGCTCGTCGAGCGCGGATGGGACTTTCTCGATGCAGGCGAGACGCATCTCGTGTCCACGCTGCTCGGCCGCTGTCCCGAGGCGATCTATGCGGGCAGCGGGGTGCTGCAGGTGATGCACGCCTGGGTTGCCGGGCTTTCGGGAGATGGCCGCGAGGCATGCCATATCGCCCGGCATGTTCTCGTCATGCGACAATCGGCGCAACGGCCGGACATCGCGTGCATCGCGGCTCGCATCGCCCTCGCGCAATTCGACGATAACGCCATCATCTCCACCGAGCGAAACGAGCTCGCGTCGGAAACCGCGCCAATCGATCCGATCGATTTCATCGCCTGCGTGCTGGATTCCTGTACGAACGTCGAGGTGGCTCGCGCGTTCCGACTGGATTGCTCGCAAGATGACGTCCGGTACGAGAAAACGCGACGGGCACCGGGAAAGCAACGCGCGCGACAGCTCACCGCGCTGTTCACGGAGCACGCCGAGAGATTCGGGGATTCCAGGGCGTTCAGGGTCGCGTTGCACGTGCTGGCCCATGTCGACAGCACCGACTTGCACCATCTGGTCCGGGACCTGGGTTGCGATGCCGTGCTCAGGATGCGCAGGGGCGGCGTCACCAGCTTTTCCGATGCCGTGCTCGTGCGGGACATGTGGCAGGCGGGTTACTTCGGGCTTGTCGGACCCGTCATCGACCGTCGCGATGCCAGGGTCCTCGATGGAGCCGCCCATATGCTGGAGGCACTTGCGACCTGCTGTGGTTACGAGACCATCGCGATACCCTGGAATCTGCGCGACGCTTCCGCACATGGTGCCGCGCCGGTATCGAAGGTCACCGACGGTTCCAACGTCGACGAAATGTACGTGCGTCTCTTCGGTGGTTTCGAGGTGACCATCGGCGACCGATTCCTCAGCGAGGGCAAATGGCGCAAGAAGGCCCGCGCGCTCTTCGCCCTGCTCGTGCTCAACCAGGGTCGGGACGTTCCGCGCGATGACCTGTTCAAGCAGATGTGGCCCGGTTTGCCGCGCGCCCATGCGCTCGATAACTTCTACACCGTCTGGGGCAATTGCATCTCGATTGTCGGAGAGGCGCCCTATCTGGAGCGCAATGGCGAGTACTGTCGCATCGACCCGCGCTTCGTGCGCTCCGATGTCGCCGAGTTCGAGCAGCTCACGCGGCATTTGCTTGCCTCCGATCACGATGCGGGGCACCTGCTCGACACCTATGCCAAGATCGAGGTCCTCTACCGCGGGAGCCTCATGCCGAGTGAGAAGAACGTGCGCGCCGTCAACGCGCAGCGTGACCGCTACCGCGCCCTCTACGTCGATGCCATGGTCGCCGCGACGGAGTGCGCTTTGCAGGCGCATGACATGCGCGTCGCCCTGTGGTTCGCGCGCAAGGCCATGGAGGAGGACCAGACGCGCGAGGACGTGTACCGCGCGCTCATGAAAGCGCAGATAGCATCGGGACAGCGGTGCCCGGCAATCAAGACCTACCTCTCGTGTCGTGACTACCTGCAAAGCTCGCTTGGCCTCGATCCCTCCATCGAGACGCGCGAGCTCTACAACGCGCTCGTCACCACCGATCCGGAGCTCCTGCGCCTGGAGACGGCGCTTGCGCAGAAGACGGTCTGATACGAAGGGACGACGCACGTATGGTGTGTGCCTTCTGTGGGCATGCAGATGTTCCCCACTCGTCAGGAAGGGGCGCCATTGCCCTGTGCTAAAGTAATGTGAACACCAATATCGTTTCAGGAAAATAAAGGCAGAATCATGGCAAACCTATTTTCTAAGATTCTCTCCGCCGGCGAAGGCAAGGAAATCAAGGCGTTTCGCAACAGGGTCGGCGAAGTCAATTACCTCGAAGACGAGATATCCCAACTCAGCGATGAGGAGCTTCGCGAGAAGACCATCGAGTTTCGCGAGCGCTACGCAGACGGCGAGTCACTCGAGGAATTGCTCCCGGAGGCATTTGCCGTCGTGCGCGAGGCGTCGGTGCGCACGTTGGGCCTGCGTCACTTCGACGTGCAGCTCATCGGCGGCATGGTCCTCAACGAGGGGCAGATCGCCGAGATGAAGACCGGCGAGGGCAAGACGCTCGTCTCGACGCTCGCGGGCTATCTCAACGCCATCCCCGGCGAGGGCGTGCACATCGTCACCGTCAACGATTACCTGGCCAAGCGCGATAGCGAATGGATGGGACAGGTCTACGAGTTCCTTGGCATGAGCGTTGGCCTCATCCAGAACGGCACCAAGACCGCCGCGCGCAAGGCTGCCTACGATGCGGACGTGACCTATGGTACCAATGCCGAGTTCGGCTTCGACTACCTGCGTGACAACATGGTCGTCAATCCCGATTCGCGCGTGCAGCGTGGTCACGCGTTCGCCATTGTCGACGAGGTCGACTCCATCCTCATCGACGAGGCGCGCACCCCGCTCATCATCTCGGGTGCCGGCTCGCAGTCGACGGACACCTACCGCAAGTTCGCCAATGCGGTCAAGCATCTCTCCAAGGACGTCGACTTCGAGATGGACGAGGCCAAGCGCACCATCGCCACGACCGACAGCGGCCTGCAGCATGTCGAGTCGCTGCTCGGCATAGAGGACATCTATTCGGACATCTCCGGGCAACTCTCCAATCACCTGCAGCAGGCGCTCAAGGCCCAGTTCCTGTTCCATCGCGACAAGGATTACATCGTCCAAAACGGCGAGGTCAAGATCGTCGACGAGTTCACGGGGCGCATCATGGAGGGTCGCCGTTATTCGGAGGGCCTGCACCAGGCCATCGAGGCCAAGGAAGGCGTGCTCGTGCGCGCGGAAAACCAGACGATGGCCACCATCACGCTACAGAACTACTTCCGCCTATATGACAAGCTCTCGGGCATGACCGGTACGGCCAAGACCGAGGACGCCGAGTTCCGCGACATCTACAAGCTTCCCGTCGAGGTGATCCCGTCCAACCGGCCGGTCATTCGCGAGGAGCTGCCCGACCTCGTCTATCGTACGGTCGACGCCAAGTTCAACGCCGTGGCCGACGATGTCGCCGAGCGCCATGCGCGCCAGCAACCCTGCCTGGTCGGCACCATCTCCATCGAAAGCTCGGAACGGCTTTCCTCGCTGCTCTCCAAGCGTGGCATCAAGCATTCGGTGCTCAACGCGAAGTTCCACGAGCAGGAGGCAAACATCGTCGCGCAGGCCGGTCGCGCCGGGGCCGTCACCATCGCCACCAACATGGCCGGCCGTGGTACCGACATCCTGCTCGGTGGCAACCCCGAGTACCTCGCGCGCGACATTCTCGCGCAGCGCGGTGTCGAGGAAGACGACATCACCGACGAGCAGTGGGAGGCCGCGCTCGCCGAGGCGAGGGAGATCTGCGCCGAGGAAGCGCGCATCGTGCGCGATGCTGGTGGTCTTGCCGTCATCGGTACCGAGCGTCACGAGTCACGACGCATCGACAACCAGCTCCGCGGCCGTTCCGGCCGTCAGGGCGACCCGGGATCCTCGCAGTTCTACCTCTCGCTCGAGGACGACCTCATGAGGCTCTTTGGCGGCGATCGCATGGACCGCATCAGCGGTCTCATGCAGCGCACAGAGATTGACGATGACATGCCCATCCAGGCCAAGATGGTCACCAAGGGCATCGAGAGCGCCCAGCGCCAGGTCGAGGCCATGCACTTCTCCTCCCGCAAGCACGTCCTCGAATACGACGACGTCATGGACAAGCAGCGCAAGACCATCTACGCCGAACGTAACGACATCCTCGACGGCAAGAGCTACGCCGAGCGCGTGCCCGAGCTCATCGTGGGCGCGGTCGAGGATGCCGTGCTCGAGTACTGCCCGGGTCATGACGTCTACGAGGACTGGGACATCGAGGGGCTCAACGCCTGGTTCAAGGAGCTCACGGGCATCGAGTTTGATCTTGACGAGCTCGATCATCGCGAGGAGACCAGTCGCATGGTCGACGTGGTCTCCGAAAAGGTGCTCGACATTTACGAGCACAAGAAGGACCAGATTCCGGAAGATGTCTTTGACCAGGTGCAGAACCAAGTCATGCTGCGCGTCATAGACACGCGTTGGATGTCGCACCTTTCCGAAATGGATTACCTGCGTGCCGGCATCGGCCTGCGCGCCGTCGGCCAGCGCGATCCGCTCGTCGAATACAAGGAGGAGGCGTACTCGGCGTTCAGCGCCCTTGTCGCGGCCATCTACGAGGACTTCATCCGCACGGTCCTGCGCCTGCAGGTCACCGTCAACCTCGAGCAACCCGAGCAGCTCGAGGACCAGGAGACGCTCAACAGCGTTTCGTATTCGGCGCCCGACGAGAACATTCCCGATGCGACGAGCAAGGTCGCCGGCAACGTGGCGCCCGCAACGCAGACGACGGCATCCGGGAGCATGGGCAACGCACGGCCCGCGCCCCGCACGGTCGTGAAGGACAAGGAAGATCCGTACGCCAACGTCGGACGTAACGACCCTTGTCCGTGCGGCAGCGGCAAGAAGTACAAGAAGTGCCACGGCGCAGCTCGATAGGATAGCGGGACATGGCGGACAATCACGCACAGGAGCTTGCGGCTCTGCGCGAGCGCATCGAGAAGATGGGCTCGTATCTGCATATCGACGACAAGCGTGGCCAGCTCGCCGAGCTCGAGGCGCAATCGGCACAGGCGGGGTTTTGGGATGACCAGGAGCACGCGCAGGGCATCATGAGCAAGGCCTCGGCCCTGCGTGACGAAATCGCCGAGTATGACAACGCCGTCTCGCTTCTCGAGGATGCCGAGACGGCTAATGAGCTTGCGATGGAGGGCGACGACGAGCTCGAGGGAGAGGTCATCGATTCGATACGCAAGCTCACGGCGGATGCCGACGCGCTCGAGCTTTCCTCGTGGTTCGATGATGAGCTTGATTCGGGCGATTGCATCGTGACGATCAACCCCGGCCAAGGCGGGCTCGAGGCGCAGGATTGGACCGAGATGCTCTTCCGCATGTACACGCGCTATGCAGAACGCAAGAACTGGAAGGTCACCGTCAACGATGCGCCTGCCGGCGAGGCCATCGGTCTTGACCGCGCGACCTTCACGGTGAGCGGCCATAACGCCTACGGCATGCTCAAGAGCGAGCAGGGCGTGCACCGTCTCGTGCGCATTAGTCCCACCGATGCCAAGAAACGTCGTCAGACCACCTTCGGCGGTGTCGAGGTCCTGCCCGTGCTGCCCGATGACATCGAGGTCGAAATCGACGAGGGCGACCTGCGCATTGACGTCTACCACTCCTCGGGCCACGGTGGCCAGGGCGTCAACACCACCGACTCCGCCGTGCGCATCACGCACCTACCCACGGGTATCGTCGTCACCTGCCAAAACGAGCGCTCGCAGCTCCAGAACAAGGCGACCGCCATGGGCATCCTGCGCTCCAAGCTCTACGAGCTCGAACAGGAGAAGCGCGCCAACGAGCTCGACGAGCTGCGCGGCCCCAAGCACGAGATCTCCTTCGGTAACCAGATTCGCAACTACGTGCTCTATCCCTACCAGATGGTGAAGGACCTGCGCAGCGGCGTCGAGACGGGCAACGTCGATGCCGTGTTCGATGGCGATATCGACGAGTTCGTCGTGGGCTATCACCAGTGGCGCGTCAGTGAGGCGGGCTAAAACATATCGCCGGTAATCCCCGATTTCTCGTCGCGATTGCAAGCGCAGCGGGTATCATGGGCTGTGCCCCAAAAGTCGGCTGCGAGAAATCGAGGTCTTCGCGTGATTGAGGAATCCGTAGACAAGATCGAGGCGCGTGCGAACAACATGCGCAAAAACATCATCAAGATGCTTAAAGAGGCCGGTAGCGGTCATCCTGGCGGATCGCTTTCCGCCGCGGACATCGTCGCCTCGCTCTATTTTGGCGGCGTGATGAACTATTCCGAAGCCGATCCGCAGCATCCCGAACGCGATTACTTCATTCTCTCGAAGGGCCATGCGGCGCCCGTGCTCTACGCCGCGCTCGCCGAGCTCGGCTATGTTCCCGAAGACGAACTGCTCACGTTGCGCAAGCTGCACAGCCGCTTGCAGGGTCACCCCGATTCCAAGAAGCTTCCCGGTGTCGAGGTCTCGACCGGATCGCTTGGCCAGGGGCTCTCGATTGCCGCGGGCGTCGCGCTCGGCGTGCGCATTGACCAGCAACGCGACGGCGGCCCCAAGCGCCGCGTCTTCACGCTGCTTGGCGACGGCGAAATCGAGGAGGGGCAGGTCTGGGAAGCGGCCATGTTCGCCGCCCACTACCATCTCGACAATCTCGTTGCCATCGTCGACAACAACAACCTGCAGATTGACGGCGACGTTCGTGACGTAGCCGGTCTCGATAACATCAGCTCGAAGTTCAAGTCCTTCGGCTGGCAGACGATCGAGGTGGATGGTCATGACATTGGCGCCGTCGTCACCGCACTCAAGACGGCGACGCTCCTTGACGGTTCGCCCGTGTGCATCGCCGCCCACACCGTCAAGGGCAAGGGCGTTTCGTTCATGGAAAACCAGGCAGGATGGCACGGCAAGGCTCCCAACGAGGAGCAGGCCAAAGAGGCGCTTGCCGAGCTCGAGGGAGGGGAGTAGCCATGGCGCAGTCCATCGCGACCCGTGAGGGCTATGGCGAGACGCTCGTCGAGCTCGTCAAGGAGGGCCATGACATCATGGCCGTCGAGGCCGACCTGTCCGGGTCTACCACCACCAAGAAGCTCCAGGACTACGATTCCTTCCGTCTCGTCAACGTCGGCATCGCCGAGCAGAACATGATCGGCGTCGCGGCCGGCCTCTCGCTTGCGGGCAAGACCGTCTTCACCGGCAGCTTCGCAGCTTTCGGCACGGGACGCTGCTACGACCAGATTCGCAATACCGTTTGCTACGCGAGCCTCGACGTAAAAGTCGCTCCCACACATGCGGGCATCACTGTCGGGCCAGACGGCGGCAGCCACCAGATGCTCGAGGATGTCAGCCTCATGCGCGGGTTGCCGGGCATGAACGTGCTCATTCCTGCCGATTACTGGGCTGCCAAGCAGGCGGTGCGCATCGCCGCGACCACGCCCGGCCCCTTCTACATCCGCCTTGGCCGTGCCAAGGTTCCCACCGTGTACGACGAGCATACCGTGCTCGAGCTCGGGAAGTCCTACGTGCTGCGAGAGGGTGACGACGTCACGCTGGTCGCCGGTGGCATCGAGGTCGCCCAGGCGCTCATCGCCGCCGACCAGCTCGCTGCCGAGGGCATCTCGGCCGAGGTCATCGACGTGTTCAGCGTCAAGCCCTTCGACAAGCCCACGTTGCTTGCGAGTATCGAGAAGACCGGCTGCGTCGTCACCTGCGAGGAGCATTCAACCGTGGGCGGTCTTGGATCGGCGGTTGCCGACATCATCGGGGAGAACCACCCCGTGCCACTCGAGCGCGTCGGCGTACGCGACATGTTCGGCACGAGCGGCGAGCCCGACGAGCTGCTTGCAGAGTATGGCCTGGACGCCGCTGGCATCGCCGCCAAGGCACGCGCGGCCATCGCCCGCAAGTAACTGGAGCAAGCGGGACAAGGGAAAAATGTGCCACGGGGTCTGACCCCCTGACACATCGTGAGCGTGGGCGGCGTGCATACGTGAACGCTTTGTGGTGTTCGGAATATCTTATTGGGTCTTTCGCGAGGGTGGGATAGAATACTTAGTCGATTAAGCTGAATGAGATCGGAGTTCAAAAGTGGCAATATTCGGCAAATCGTCGCGTGGTGCCCACGCAGCGGGCGGTCGCTCGTCAAAGCCGCGAGGCAAGGCGACGCGCGTGCCCCAGGTAGACGAGCAGCAGCCATCAGGCGATGCACGCAGAACCAGGCAGATGGATGCCCGTCTTCCGCGTGTCGACGCGGAAAGCAACATCGACGTACGTCGTAACGTCGGCGGTAGCGGTGGACGCCAGCGTTCTGCCGGCCAGACGGGGCAGCAATCGCCCCTCTCCACATCGTCCATGCCCGCGGCGACCGAGGCCGTCGGCTCCTATGCCGACCTCGCCCTCGACGAGAACGCGAAGCAGAACCTCGGGCCGGTCGTCATATCGCTGCGTAACGTCACCAAGGTCTACCCGGCTCAACCCAACAGGCCAGCACTCGCCAACATCACGCTCGACATCCGTTCGGGCGAGTTCCTCTTTCTCGTCGGCCATTCCGGATCGGGCAAGTCGACCTTTATTCGCATGCTCAACCGCGAGATCGTACCCACGAGTGGCGAGCTCGTCGTCGCGGGGGAGAACCTGCGCACCATCAAGAGCTGGCGCATCCCGTACCTGCGTCGCAGCGTCGGCTGCGTGTTCCAGGACTTCAAGCTCCTGCCCAACAAGACGGCTTTCGAGAACGTCGCCTTCGCACTCGAGGTAATCGGTAAGTCACGTCACGTCATCCGCACGCAGGTGCCCGAGGTGCTCCGCCTCGTTGGCCTTGAGGACAAGATGGACAAGCTTCCCGATCAGCTTTCTGGCGGTGAGCAGCAGCGCGTTTCGATTGCGCGCTCCATCGTCAACCGACCGCCGATTCTCATTTGCGACGAGCCGACCGGCAATCTCGATCCCCAGACCTCCCTGGGCATCATGCGTCTGCTCGAGCGCATTAACCGCACGGGCACGACGATTCTCGTTGCCACGCATGACCGCGAGATGGTCGACCAGATGCGTCGTCGCGTGCTCGCACTCGAAAACGGTACACTCGTCCGCGATCAGAAGAAGGGAGTGTACGGCTACGATGTCTAAGATTCTCTACTTCCTCAAAGAGTCCGTCGTCAGCTCGCGCCGCAACCTGGGCACGACCATCGGCGGTATCGTCACCATCTTCCTGTCGCTCCTCATGATTGGCGTGACCATCATCATCTCGATCATGATCGGCAACCTCGCCTCGTCGTTCGAGGACGAGGTCAACGTTCGTCTCTACATCGCCGACGAGGCGACCGACGAGCAGATAGCGAGTCTCGACAACTACCTCAAGACCCTCGAGAACGACACGGGTAACGTCGCGTCGGTCGATTTCCGCAACAAGGACCAGGTCCTGGAGGACTTCCAGCGCCAGACCGCGAACAACCCCGATATCGTGAACCAGCTCGATGGTAACCCGCTGCCACGCACGTATGTCATCACGCTGCGCGATACGCACAAGGTCCAGGATACGGTGAGTGCGATTCTCGGGAACGAGGCGTTCACCGCGATCGCGGACAATCCCGACGATCCGTCCGATTCCATCAAGTATGGTCAGGGCACTGTCGAGCGCCTCTTTGCTGTCACCAACGTCATTCGCTACGCATGTATCGTGGCGGTTGTGCTTCTCGTGTTCATCTCGCTCGTCTTCCTCAACAACACGATTCGCCTCGCGATTCTCGCCCGCAGACGCGAGATCTCGATCATGCGGCTCGTGGGCGCGACCAACGGTTTCATTCGTGGGCCGTTCGTCACGGAAGGCGCGCTGCAGGCACTCGTGGGCGCCGTGTTCGCGATCATCGTGCTCTCGATCGTGCGCGTGACGGTCTTCCCCGCGCTCGAGAACATGGTGAGCTTCCTGCCGCTGTCCGTTGATCCGGGCGTGTATTCGGCCATCTACCTGGTGCTCATCATCGCCGGCGTGTGCATCGGCATGCTGGGTTCGGCCATCGCCATGCGCCGTTACCTCAAGGTCTAGATGCCGCGGGCGTTCGAGGACATTCCGCGCGACGTTCCCGCGCTCCGGCAGGCGCAACTCATATCCGAGCAGGCGGTTGCCGCGGGTTTCGAATGGGAAAGCGTTGAGCAGGTCTGGGATAAGGTGCGCGAGGAGGTCGGCGAGTTCGAAAGCGCTGAGCCCGGCAGTGCAAACCAGGCCGAGGAGTTTGGCGACGTGCTGTTCTCGCTCGTCAACGTCGCTCGCAAGGAAGGGATCGACGCCGAGGACGCGCTCCTGCGCACCTGCGACAAGTTCCGGAGCCGCTGGTCCGTGATGGAGCGACTTGCCGCGCAGGAAGACGCAATGTCGCTGCAGGATGCGACGACGGCGCAGCTCGTCGGACTCTGGAAACGGGCGAAGGCCGTTCTGGCGGCTGCCGATACCGAGCTCGAATAGGGTTTGCATGGACGCAAAGACGGACAAGAAGCCGCAGGGAGCCAAGAAGCGCAAGCCGTCACGGCGTGCGGGAGCCCCCAAGGCGAAGAAGGAGAGGCGCAAGCGTTCGTGGCGCGTGCCCGCCATCGTCGCGTGCATCGTGCTCCTCGCGGTCATCATCCTGTATCCGGTCGGGCGTGACTACTACCAGACGATGCGCACGCAGCAGCGGCTCCAGGCTCAGCTCGACGCCGTTACCGAGCGCAACGAGGCGGTCCAGGCCGAAAACGATGCCCTGCAGACCGAGGAGGGGGTCGAGAACCAGGCACGCTCCGACCTAGGCTGGGTGAGGGAAGGGGAGAGTTCGGCCGTCGTCACGAACGAGCAGGGCACGGTCGACAACACGTCGAGGCTCCCCGAACATCTCGACGAGAAGAGCATCACGGCTCCGCAAACCTGGTACTACACCATTCTTGATACGATATTCTTTGTTCACGAATAGGCTCGTGCAGTGATAGCATTATGAGCCCGCACGTGGGGGCGTGGCGGAACTGGCAGACGCAGCGGACTTAAAATCCGCCGGCCTTTGGTCATCAGGGTTCGAATCCCTGCGCCCCTACCAAATCGCATTCATATGCGCTGCGCAAAGATATACAATGTCTAACCAAGAGGAATGCACGACCAAGGGGGAACAATGGCTTTATTTGGCAACTCTCCGACCGCCCACAGGCTGCCGGAATACCGCGTCGCGGCACTCGCATCGCTTGATCTCGAGGAGCACATGAAGGACAACCCGCTCGTTCTTGACCGTCCCGGTCATATCGAGTGGATGGTCACCGAGGACGAGGACGGTTACCTTACCGCTCACGGTGCCATCAGGGTTCCCGTCAACATCGTCTTCGCTCCCGCTACCGAAGAGGGTGCCGATCCGGAAATCGAGCGCGTCATCGTCAATGGCAAGCGCAAGTTCGATCGTCGTGTCGAAGAAGAGGAGCTGCACGACAAGAACTACGGCCTCGACGTCAAGAAGGCGCAAAGCGAGAGCTTCATGCGCTATCGCAAGAATATCAAGGGCTAGCCAGGAGATACGGCGCAAGGCGTCTTCTCGTCGTAGCGGGGGTATGCGCAACATCATGGTCAATCATATCTTCGAGAAGTTCCTAAACGAAAAGACGGCGAGCTTCGATAGCTACATGGCCGAGTTTTTCGGAGAGGGCACTCATCCGGACATGTGGCGCTATCTCTACGGGCCGCTTTCCGAGTTCTCGAACAACGCCGGCAAGCGCCACCGTCCGCTCATCTGCATGCTCGCATGCAGGGCCGTCGGGGGCGATGATCAGATGGCGCGCGCCGCCGGCGCGGCCATCGAGCATTTTCACACGGCCGCTCTCATCCACGATGATATTGCCGACGAGTCCCAGCTCCGGCGTGGCAAGCCGTGCCTTCACCATCAGATCGGCGAGGGCCTTGCCATCAACGCGGGCGACCTCGCGCTGTCGCTTGTCACGGGAACGGTGCTCGTGGACGACTCGCTTTCGGACGCGGTCAAGCTGCGCGTGCTCAAGGAGCTCGTCGACATGACCACGCGCACGATCGAGGGCCAGGCGCTCGATATTGGCTGGGCGCGCGACGAGCGCTTCGACATCACCGTCGAGGACTACCTGACCATGGCGGCGCACAAGACCGCCTTCTACTCGGGGGGCGTCCCGCTCGCCGTCGGCGCCATCATCGGCGGGGGCAGCGAGGAGCAAATCGAGACGCTTCGTGCATACGGCATGTCGACCGGCCTGGCGTTCCAGATCCAGGACGACCTGCTCAACCTCGTCGGGACCGAAGAGGCAACGCGCAAGGATTTTCGTGGCGACATCACCGAGGGCAAGCGCACGCTTGTCGTCGTGCATGCCCTCGAGCATGCACAGGGCAACGCACACGACGAGCTCATCGACATCCTCTCCTCGAAGGAGACCGATCCGGAGTCTCTCGAACGTGCCGTGCAGATCATGCGGGAGGCGGGGTCGATCGACTTTGCCCGTTCGTACGCCATCAAGCTCGCGCATGACCATCAGCACGATGTCGAGGCGGTTCTTCCCGCGACTCCCATGCGCAAGTTGCTCGTCTCGATGGGCGATTTCTTCGTGAGCCGGCTAAGCTGAGGCACGCATGAGGACCATTGGCCGAAACGATTGCGGCGCCGCCGTCGAGGATGTCCAACGACGCCTGCGCGTCATGGGCTACGAACTTGCCGTTGACGGCGAGTACCTTCAGCGTACCTGCGATGCGGTCAGGATGTTCCGTCAGTCGGAGGGACTTCCCCCGGGCGATTTCGTTGACGAGCGCACCTGGTCCGCCCTCGTCGACGCGAGCTTCTCGCTTGGCGACCGTATGCTCTACCTGCGCATGCCGCACTTTCACGGCGCGGACGTGCGTTCGCTGCAAAAGATTCTCGAGGTGCTCGGTTTCGTCGTCGGCAGGTCCGACGGCATCTTCGGCGCGCATACCGAGCGCGCCCTGCGCGACTTCCAGCTGAGCGTGGGCATCGTGGACGATGGCATCGCGGGCAACACCACCTACGACGCAATCGAGCGGTTGCGCCATGCATGGGAGGGCAAGGAGCCCACGAGTGTCGAGAGCGCCCAGATGGGCTTTGCGCGCGCGGCCGAAGCACTCGAGAAAATGGAGGCGTGCTTTTACGGCCTTGACGAGATCGGACGTGGCGTCGCCTCGCGTGTGGCCAACCTTGCACGCGCGACTTCGGAGGACGCTCATGTCATGAGCGCCGATGCGCTCGAAGCATTTCCGCCTTCCAACATGCTCATGGTGGGCATCAGCTCCGATAGGGTCGACGGGCAAGACGGCATCCCGCTCATCGAGTTCTCCAATGACCTCATGTTCGCGCGCCGCATCAACATCGCATTATCTGCCGCCAAGACAACGCCACGCCGCGTCATCATCGAAGTGCCCGCCCGGGGTCATTCCGACGAGACGGGTGACGTGGTCGGCGAACGCTGGGAGCAGCATCTCGCCGTCCTTCTTCTCGACGCCTTCTGTCTTTCCTTCTGATGGTCGTCTTCTCGTCTTGCGCTGACGCATCTGACGAGGCCATTCCAACATGCTTTTACGGCCACGTCTCAAGATATTGTGTTCCATGCGTGCGGTTTAGACAGATATGCGCGTGGGTGTTACCATAGTTGTCCAACGAGCTAAGGCAAACCGTCTGTTCTGGCGTGCGAATGCGAACGGGCAGTTAGGATTTTTAATTATGCATATCTCCATAAAGCGCAAGGCGGCTGTTGGCTTCGTGCTGTCCGCGGCCCTTGCCGTCACGCTCTTCCCCGCAAGCGCGGGTGCCGTTACGGCTGCGCAGAAGCAATCGGAGGTCCAAAGCGTTTCGGCGCAGCTCGACTCCCTCAATTACGAGCTGAGCCTGGCGGTGGACGACTACAACAAGGCAAACCGCGATCACGACCGCGCTGTCGCCGAGGCCGAGGAATGCCAGCAACGTATCGAAGATGCCCAGGCCAAGATCAATTCGCTGCAGACGCGCATCGAGACGCGCGCCACGTCGATGTACCGTTCGGGCTCGATGACTTACCTCGACGTCCTCATGGGTGTGGGCTCCTTTGACGACTTCGCGACCGTGTGGGACACCCTCAACACCCTGAACGCCGAGGACGCGGACCTCGTCGTGAGCAGCAAGCAGGCAAAGGCCGAGCTCGATGCTGCCAAGGCAGATCTCGACGCCAAGCAGGCCGAGGCCCAGCAGCAGCTCGAGATCGCCGAGTCCTACAAGAGCGAGATCGAGTCAAAGACCGCCCAGTATGAGTCAATCTACAACGGCCTGAGCGCGGAATATCAGGAGCTTCTCGCCCAGGAGCAGGCGGCGCAGTCGCAGGCTGCGGCTGCCGCGAGCGCGGCGTATTTCCCCTCGGTCTCCAATGGCTCGAGCAGCCAGGGCAGCTCCTCTCGTCCGAGCGCGAACCTCGGTGGCTCCAGCGCCGTCGAACGTGCCTATTCTGCCATTGGCCTGCCGTATGTTTATGGCGCGAGCAGCCCCAGTGCCTTTGACTGCTCCGGTCTCGTGAGCTGGGCCTTGACAGGGAACTTTGGTCACGCCTACCTTTCGCAGGACTTCTGGGCCATGCCCGAGGTGAGCGACCCGCGCCCGGGTGATGTCGTCGCCTGCCATGCCGGTCACTGCGGTCTCTACATCGGAGATGGCCAGATGATCGAGGCCCCCCATACGGGTGCCACGGTTCGCATCTCCGCGGTGCGCGGCAAGATCGTGCGCCCATAGGGCAGGGGCAACGACGTACTGGCAAGGTGCACCCGAAAACGCGCATCCTCCTGCATTTGTGATGAGTCTGTGGCATTGGCCTCGTTCCTGTTGGTAAGCGCCGACGGCGGTGGTACCATAGCCTGCGCAGAGAACCCAATATGTATTTCAAACGTTGCATTGGGGGACGCGCCATGTCTACTATTCTCAATCGCAGAGCACTTGTCGGCTCGGCTATCGCTCTGGGCGCGTTTTGCGCTGTCAATCCCACGCAGGCACTTGGCGTCACCGCCGCCCAGAAGCAGGCGGAGGTTCGCGCCGTCAAATCGCAACTTGAGGCCATGGCGGGTGACGTCTCGGCCGCGGGCGACCGCTACCATCAGGCAATGGACGCATACAGCGATGCGACGGCACGAGTCGAGGAGGCGCAGGCCACCATCGCCGAGATGAGCGAGCGCATCGTCTCGCTGCAAGACCGCCTCGACGTGCGCGCGACGGCCATGTACCGCTCCGGCTCGACGTCATATCTCGACGTGCTCCTGGGTGTCAGCACCTTCGAGGATTTCGCGACCGTGTGGGATACCCTCAATACCCTGAACGCCGAGGATGCCGACCTCGTCGCGAGCACCAAGATAACCAAGTCAACGCTCGAATCCGCGCAAAGCGAGCTCGTCGAGCAGCAGCAGCGTGCCGCCGAGCAGCTTTCGTCTGCCGAGGCGTACATGAACCAGGTCCTCGCCAAGCAGGACGAGTACGACAGGATCTACAATAACCTGAGCTCCGAATATCGCCAGATCCTTGCCGAGCAGGAAGCCGCCGAGGCCCAGGCGAGCGCACGCGCGCCGCAGGAGTTCGTCCCCAGCCCGGTCGAGGTGACTCCACCCGCGACGTCAAATTCCTCGGGATCGGGCGGCTCGAACGGAGGCGGCTCGTCTTCGTCGGGTGGATCGAGCTCGATTACGGAAACGCCAAGCGGGGGTGGCGAGGCTCCCAGCCTGCCCACGAACGCGAGCGTGCTCGACTACGCGTATTCGAAGATCGGGTATCCGTACGTGTGGGGCGGAAAGGGCCCTGACGAGTTCGATTGCTCGGGCTTTGTGGCGTGGTGCTATCGCCAGATCGGCATTTCGCTGCCGTCCTATACCGAATCCCTCTACGCACGCGCGAAGGCGCGCTTCAGCCCAGGTGAGGCCCAGCCCGGTGACGTGCTCTACAAGCCCGGCCACGTGGGGATATCCACCGGTGGGATCAGCTGCGTCGAGGCGATGGGAACGCGCTGGGGCGTCGTCGAGAGTTGCCGAGGAGGCTGGACCGCCGCCTTGCGTTTCTAAGCCCCTTACCGGGGACTATGCCGTTCACTGCGTCTATATGCACGAAATGTGCGCAGTTTATGGAGGGCCCCGATCTTGGGGTAGTATGCCTCCTTGCCTGCTGCAATTACTGTCTACAAATCAAGCACCACATGCACTGCGGGCGCTAGGAATCTTTTTCTCATGCACTTACATAACCGCAAGCCGGTCCTGGGCATCTCGCTGATGCTCGCCTTCGTTCTATCGCTTTGCCCCGTTGCGCTGGCGGCACCCTTCCAATCTGAGGTTTCTTCGCCAAACGGAGCGACCGTCGCGCTCATCGAGACCTGTCGCGAGCAGGTCGATGTCGTGAACGCCGAAATCGAGGCCGAGCGCGCAGCTGCCGAGGCCGCCGCCATCGAGGCCGCGAAGCCCGAGTCCGTGCGCCGTGCCGAGGCGTGCCTGGGCGTGCCGTACAGGTCCGGTGCATCGAGCCCTGGTGGCTTTGACTGCTCCGGTTTGGTGAGCTATGCGCTTACCGGAAACTACGGGCACGCATACACGTCCTACGCGTTCTGGAGCATGCCTGCGGTGGATGATCCGCAGCCTGGCGATGTCGTGGCCTGCAGTCCCGGTCACTGTGGTCTCTATATTGGCGATAGCCTGATGATCCACGCTCCGCAGTCTGGCGAGACCGTGCGCGTCGAGGCGATTCGCGGCAAGGTTGTGCGCCCGTAGCAAAACGAGCATGACGCATACCCATTCAACGAGGGGACGGCTGCCTGGAGCGGCCGTCCCCTTCCGTCTTGGAACTCCGCGATGAGGAGCATGTATACTGTTTGAGATGCCGGCAGCCGTCGCGAAAGGGGCGATCATGTTTTGCAGGGCGTGCGGAGCGGAGCTAGCGGAAGACAGCGTGTATTGCGCCATGTGCGGGACCAAGTGCGCGGATCCGCGACCGGCGGAGTCGACGCAGCCCGTCCATGATGCGCCAATGCCCTCCGAACCCCAGCCGCCATACAATGCCCAGGCGCCTCGTCCCGGTCAGCCCCAGCCGCCCCAATCCGATCAGCCCCAGGATTCCCGCAAGGGTCCCAACGTTGTTGCCATCGTGGGCTTCGTATTCGCGGTCATTGGACTCATTCTCTTCTGGGTGCCCATACTTGGCTGGGCAATATGGTTCGTTGGCGCCATCCTATCGCTTATCGGCATAACCAAGCGTCCACGTGCCCTCGCCATCGCGGGCACGATCATCTCGTTCATCGACGTCATTCTCCTTCTCGTCTTCATCCTGGGAGGATGTGCCGCGATTGGCATCGGGGGCTGCACCATGGCAGGCTTGAATGCTGGCACGCAGCCCTATGTGAGCACGCGGGCGTCCAACTCCTCGAGCATGACTGGCGACGAGGTCATCACGCTGACGGCCTATACGATAGGCGGCGAGCGTTTGAGCGGCACCGTGCGCCGGGATGCGAACGACTACGTGCTGCCCTATTCCAGCACGCGCGAATACACCAGAAGCGAGCTCCAGGCCATGGGCCTCACTCCCGCCGAGCCGTGCATTGCGTGGAACGAGCCCTTCGCGCGGGAAGGCTATCACTTCAAGAACGAGGACCTTCAGGACTACTTCGAGGGCACGAGTTGGTATAGGGATCGAAACGCGCAGGTCAACCTGACGGGAGCTGCCGCAGCAAACAACGAGCTTTTGCGCGAGCTTGCCGACACGACCGGCGATGGTTCCAAGTGGAAAGACCTTGCGGCGGGCAACTAGCGCTTGATACGCGTGATCTGGGTTCACGTCATGGGAAACCACACGATGAGACGAGGCAACGGGCGCGCGCGCCGCATTCCGGGCGTGATCATAGCGCTCGTGCTTGCCGCGCTTGCCATCGGCATGGGTCTCGCGGTCTTCAATCAGCCGTTTCCGGATATATGGAAATCTCCGATGCAGATGCAGCGGTCTGGCGATGTCGTTCGCACGACGACCGCGATGACGCCGGAGATGCAGGAGGCGGAACGCGAGGTTAGCGCATTGGTCGCCCCCTACGTCGAATCCGTTGCGGTGGCCGTCGTCTCCCTCGGGGAGGACGGCGGTTTTTCCATCAACGGGGACGAGCGCTTCGTCTCTGCCTCGATGATCAAACTGCTGATTCTCGCGGAGTACATGCAACAAGTGGATGCGGGCATGCTCGATCCCGACGGAATCCATGTGCTGGACGAGAGCGACATGGTAGGCGGAGCCGGTGTCGTCGCCGGGTCTTCGAGCGGGGCGACGTTTACCTACGACGAGCTCGCATGCCACATGATCAAGTACAGCGACAACACGGCGGCGAACATCCTCATCGACACGCTGGGCATGGAGGCCATCAATCACCGGGCTAGCGCCCTCGGCCTTGCGCAAACGGAGCTGCAGCGAAAGATGATGCATTTCGATGGGGATGCGGAAAACTACATGAGCGCGAACGATGCGGCGGCGCTGCTCTGCGGGATCGCGCAGCATGGGTTGGCGAGTGACAGCACGAGCGAGGTGGCCGAGTCCTACCTGCTGGAGCAGGCCGATTCGGAAGGCCTGGTTGCAGGGCTTCCGTCTAGCGTACGCTTCGGACATAAGACGGGGGCGTTGGATTCAGTACGCCATGACGGGGGCATCGTCTACGGCGAGAGCCCCTATGTCATCGTGGTGCTGACGAGCCTGGATGAGGCAAAGGCGAACTCCCTCATGGAGGAGATTTCGCGCATGGTGTACGAGGCGCTGGAATAGGAGATGGAGATGGCGCCAAGTGGCATGAACGAAGCCCCTGGTTTTGCAAGCGAGCCCGTCATAAAAATCGCTCGCATTGCATGCATAATCTGCTAGAATCTATCACCGCGCATTCGGGATGTGGCTCAGCTTGGTAGAGCGCTCGCTTCGGGAGTGAGAGGTCGCTGGTTCAAATCCAGTCATCCCGACCAGATTGCCAGCAAGGGGTTTCTGCATTTGTCGGAAGCCCCTTTGTTTTATTATGGTGCGATACGTGATAGTCTTGCACTCGCCGCACGGGCGGTGCACGCATACAAGGCTTTGGAGGATATGATGAGGATTCCCTTTCTGGGAGGCATTGGCGTTCCTGAGCTAATCATCATTCTGATTGTGGTTCTGCTGATCTTCGGTCCCAAGAACCTTCCCAAGTTGGGCAATGCCATCGGCAGGACGTTCAAGAGCCTGCGTGACGGCATGGACGGCAAAAAGAAGGATGACGAGTCCGAGAAGACGGTTGAGTCCGAGAGCGAGTCTGCGGCAGAGGCCGAGGAAAAGCGCGATGAGGCCCTCGAGGACAAGGTAGTGGACGGCGACGTCGTCGTCGAGACAGACGAAGCCCCCGCCAAGAAGACCGAGTAGCGCGAGACTGATAAGAAGACGCATGCGCGGCTTAGTGACCCGGGCATGCAGAGATAAAGGGAGCAAGGCATTATGGCGAACAACGCAAATGATGTGGTTCTGACCGCAGATGGCAAGGCAAAGCTCGAAGAGGAGCTGCGCTATCTCGAGACCGACAAGCGCGACGAGGTTGGCGAGCGCATCCGCATCGCGCGCGAGTTCGGCGACATCTCCGAGAATTCCGAGTATGACGATGCCAAGAACGAGCAGGCCATCCTCGAGCAGCGTATTGCCGAGATCAATGACGTTCTCGCGAATGCCCAGGTCGTCGACACCCCCAAGAAGGGCAATCGTGTCGTCATTGGCTCGACGGTTACGCTGACCGACGACGATGGCCGCGGGCGCGTCTTCACCATCGTCGGTGGCGCCGAGGCCGACAGCGCGCAGGGCAAGATCTCCAACGAATCCCCCGTAGGCGCTGCCGTGCTCGGTCATAAGAAGGGCGATGTCATCGAGTACGAGGGCCCGACTGGCCGCAAGATGAAGTTCACGCTCACGAAGGTCGGCCACTAATCATGTCCGACGCACAAGAGGGGATCGTCGACGATCCCGTAGAGGTTCGTCGCAACAAGCGCCAGGCGCTCATCGACGCCGGGCGCGATCCGTATGGCCATGCCTTTGCAAGCTCGCACACGGTCGAGCAGCTTGACGAGCAGTACGCCCATCTCGAAGACGGGCAGGACACCGAAGACGAAGTTGCCATCGCCGGCCGCGTCATGGCCAAGCGCGCGCAGGGCAAGGTCGCCTTTCTCGAGCTCATGGACCATACGGGCACCATCCAGCTCTTTTGCCGCATCAACGTCTTGGGCGAAGACGCCTTCGAGGAGCTGAAGGACCTGGACGTGGGCGATTGGATTGCCGTGCACGGCACCATGATGCGCACGCGTCGCGGTCAGCTTTCCGTGGCCGTCTCATCGTTCGAGCTCATGTCCAAGAGCCTGCGCCCACTTCCCGAGAAGTTCCACGGCTTGCAGGACAAGGAGACGCGCTATCGCCAGCGCTATGTCGATCTGGTCGTGAACCCCGAGGTTCGCGAGACGTTCAAGAAACGCTCGCGCATCATCTCCGCCATTCGCCGCTTCATGGAAGACGAAGGATACTATGAAGTCGAAACACCGTTTTTGAACCCGATTATCGGCGGCGCGAACGCAAAGCCCTTCATCACCCATTTCAATGCGCTCGATCGTGATTACTATCTGCGCATCGCCACGGAGCTTCCCCTGAAGCGCTTGCTGGTGGGCGGTTTTCCCAAGGTGTTCGAGCTGGGGCGCATCTTCCGTAACGAGGGCATGGATCCCTATCACAATCCCGAGTTCACCACGATGGAAGCCTACGAGGCCTTTGGCGACCTCGAGTCCATGATGGACTTGGCCGAAGGCTGCTTCAAGGCTGCGGCCGAGGCTGCTTGCGGCACTTTGCACATCGAGTACCAGGGCACGCCCATCGATTTGTCTGGTGATTGGCGCCGTGCGACCATGATGGAGTTGGCCAGCGAGTATGCGGGCGAGGACGTTTCCTTCGAGCGCACGCGCGAAGAACTCGTGGCCATCCTGGAGAAGAACGGCGGTCATGCCGAGGCCTCTTGGGGCAGGGGCAAGCTCATCGCAGAGATCTTCGAGGCCGTTGCCGAGGAGAAGATCATCCAGCCCACATTCGTCATCGATCATCCGCTCGAGATCTCTCCGCTCGCGAAGAAGCATCCGGACAATCCGGAGCTCACGCAGCGCTTCGAGCTGTTTATCTTGGGCCACGAGTACGCCAATGCCTTTACCGAGCTCAACGATCCGGTCGACCAGGCCGAGCGCTTCATGGAGCAGGTCAAGGCAAAGGACATGGGCGATGACGAGGCCATGGGCTTCGACGCGGATTACATTCGCGCGCTCGAGTACGGCATGCCTCCGGCTGGAGGCATCGGCATCGGCATCGATAGGCTCACCATGCTGCTCACCGATGCGCCTACCATCCGCGATGTGCTGCTGTTCCCGCACATGCGCGACGAGGCATGAGACAAGAGCGCCCCGACGATTTTGTCTCATTTCAATGGCGAAGGAGCATTTCATGAAGTTCGACAACATGGTCCTGTACGTCAAGCCCGGCTGTCCGTTTTGCCATCGCGTCCTCGACTTCATGGCTGCCAACGGCATCCAGATCGAGACGGTTGACTCCACCGATCCGCAGCATCGCCAGGAGCTGCTCGACATGAACGGCACGACGCAGTCGCCTTGCCTGGTCGTCGATGGCGAGCCCATGCTCGAATCCGCCGACATCATCGCGTATCTGCAAAGTCGCATCGCATAATCTCCCCTCGTCGTTCCAAGTATGCGTCGCTGGGGCGTTGGGTAGCCGTCATCGTCTCGTCATCGCGTTTCTTGACCGCATGTCTATACTGGGAAGACCATCGCTCTCTTTCGAGGAGGCATCCGCGTATGTTTGAAAAGTTTACCGACAAGGCTCGCCGCGTCCTTGTTCTCGCACAAGAGGAGGCGCGCGAGCTGGAACAGCCCTACGTGGGCACCGAGCACTTGCTCCTGGGCCTGATTCGCGAAGGCGAGGGCATCGCCGCGCGCGCTCTGCATCAGCTCAACGTCACCTACGACGAGGTCATCAGTCAGATCAAGGAAATCACCGACCAAGACGCCCCTGCCGCCGCGGGACACATCCCGTTTACCCCGCGCGCCAAGCGCGTGCTCGAGGGTGCCCTGCGCGAGACGCTGCAACTTGGCCAGAACTACATCTCGACCGAGCACCTGCTGCTCGGCATCATCCGCGAGGGCAACGGGGTCGCCATGCAGGTCCTCGCGAACATCGGCGTCGAGGGCAGCCAGGTGCGCGAGGCGGTCTCCGAGCTCATCAACAGCGCCCCCACGCCCGTGCCCTATGCCCCGATGGGCGCGCAGCAGCCGGGCGGGCGCCCCAGCCAGGGCTCCGCGCTCGAGGAGTTCGGCACCGATCTCACCAAGCTCGCGTCCCAAGACGCGCTCGACCCGGTCATCGGGCGCGAACGCGAAATCGACCGCGTCGAGCAGATTCTCTCGCGCCGCACGAAGAACAACCCCCTGCTTATCGGCGAGCCCGGCGTGGGCAAGACCGCCGTCGCCGAGGGGCTTGCCCAGCTCATCGCAGATGGTCAGGTGCCCGACGTGTTGCGTAACAAGCGCCTCGTGACGCTCGACGTCTCCGCACTCGTCGCCGGCTCGAAGTATCGCGGCGAGTTCGAGGACCGTCTCAAGAGCGTCGTCAAGGAGGTAAAGGACGACGGCAACATCATCCTGTTTATCGACGAGATGCACACCCTCATCGGCGCCGGTAGCGCCGAAGGCTCCATCGACGCCGCCGCCATCCTCAAGCCGCCGCTGTCACGTGGCGAAATCCAGGTGATCGGCGCGACGACCACGGATGAGTACCGCAAGCACGTCGAGAAGGACTCCGCGCTTTCCCGTCGTTTCCAGACGGTCATGGTCGAGGAGCCCACCATCGAGCAGTCCATCGAGATCCTCAATGGCCTCAAGGACCATTACGAGGCGCATCACCGCGTGCACTTCACCGATGCGGCAATCGAGGCGGCCGTCGAGCTCGCCAACCGCTACGTGCAGGATCGTTTCCTGCCGGATAAGGCGATTGACCTCATCGACGAGGCGGGTGCGCGCATGCGCATCAGCAACATGTCGGTCCCCGAGGACGTCGCCAAGGTCTCCGACAAGCTCAAGAAGCTGCGTGCGCAAAAGGAGGAAGAGGTCAGGCACCAGAATTTCGAGGCTGCCGCCCACCTGCGCGATAAGGAGAAGGAGCTCATCCGCGAGCGAGCGGAGCTCGAGGAGAAGTGGCGCGAGGAGGCGGCGCTCAACGTCGCCACCGTCGACACCGACCAGATTGCCGACGTCGTGTCGCTCGCGACCGGCGTTCCCGTCTCGAGCCTGACAGAGGCCGAGACCGCGCGCCTGCTGCGTATGGAAGATGCCCTGCACGAGCGTGTCATCGGACAGAACGAGGCGGTAACCGCGCTCTCGAAGTCCATCCGTCGTAGCCGCGCCGGGCTCAAGGACCCCAGGCGTCCCATGGGATCGTTCATCTTCCTCGGCCCCTCCGGCGTGGGCAAGACCGAGCTTTCCAAGGCGCTTGCCGAGTTCCTCTTCGGCACCGAGGACGCCCTCATCAACTTCGACATGTCCGAGTACATGGAAAAGCACACGGTCAGTCGCCTCATCGGCTCTCCGCCGGGCTACGTGGGCTATGACGAGGGCGGTCAGCTTACCAAGGCCGTGCGCCAGAAGCCGTATTCCGTCGTGCTCTTCGACGAGATCGAGAAGGCGCATCCAGACGTATTCAACGTCCTGCTGCAGATTCTCGAGGAGGGCCATCTTACCGACGGCCAGGGTCGCAAGGTCGATTTCCGCAACACGATCATCATCATGACGAGCAACGTCGGTGCCCGCGAGATCACGCGTGAGAACCCGCTCGGTTTCTCGACGACGAACACGGGCGGTCTCACCGACAAGGAGATTCACGATTCGGTCATGTCCGAGCTCAAGAAGCTGTTCCGCCCCGAGTTCCTGAACCGCATCGACGAGACGATCGTCTTCCAGTCCCTCACGAGCGAGGACATCGCCCAGATTATCGACCTCATGATCGACGACCTGCGCCAGCGCCTCATCGTCCAGGGCATGAGCATCGAGCTCACGGAAGCAGCCAAGAAGCACGTCGCCGAAAAGGGCACGGACACCGCCTTTGGCGCCAGGCCGCTGCGTCGCGCGATTCAACGTCTCATCGAGGATCCGCTCTCCGAGGAGGTGCTCGAGGGCAAGTGGGGCGAGGGTTCCATCATCCTCGTCGACTACGTGGGCGACGAGCTCGTGTTCGCGCCGGGCGAGGGTGAGATTCCCAAGCTCAAGGCGCGCAAGACGCTTGCGCTCGAAAGCGCCGGCCCGGGAAGTTCGCTTCCTCCGGCGCAGGGCAGCGCGGAAGCTTCCGACTAACGCGAAACGGGGCAGTTTGGCCAGACCAAGCTGTCTCGTTTTCAACAGGTTTCTGCAAATGTGCCAGGGGGTCTGACCCCTTGGCACATTCATGTCGCGGGCACCTGCTTTCTTTATCCCATGTTATGATGGACTTACGGTTGCGATGAGGGGAGGATGCTTCATGGGTGTCATTCAGGGTATGGACGACGTCATGGAGATGGTCGCCCCCGGCACCGACTTGCGCATCGCACTTGACATGATTCTCTCGGCCGATAACGGCGCCCTCATTTGCATCGGTGACCTCGAATCCGTGCTCGCGCTCAGCGATGGCGGCTTCGAGATCGACGTGGCCTTCACCCCCAACCGTCTCTTCGAGCTCTCGAAGATGGACGGCGCCATCTTGCTCGATGCGCACGCTCGGCGCATCGTCCGGGCCAATGTTCACCTTTCGCCTACTATGGAGTACGAGACCAAGGAGACGGGCATGCGGCATCGCACCGCCATGCGCATGTGCGCGCAGACCGACACCGTTGCCATCACCGTCTCTCAGCGACGCAACGTCATCGATCTCTACTTTGGCGGCGAAAGCAAGACGCTGGGCAGGCCCCTCAAGTCGTTCTCCCAGCTCGACAGCATGATACTGGCGCTGCAGAACGCGCGCGAGTCCATCGATCACGAAATCAACCGGCTCATAGCGCTCGAGAACGCCGAATCGCCGGACGCGTAACCGCGAAGACGACAAGGAGGAGTCGTGGCAGACGATACGAAAGATCTGGTCGAGGTGGGTATCGACCCCATTTCCATCCCCGCGGCCCTCACCCCGGCAGAGGTCGATCGGTTCGTCCATCAGATCAACACGCTTGAGAACGCGAGCAGCCTGCTTGCCGGTCACGTTTCCAAGAACCCCTCGACGGCTGCCATCATCGTCGCTGGTGGCGAAGGCGAGCGCTTTCGCAATCCCGGTGGCAAGCAGCTTTTCGAGGTGCTCGGCAAGCCGGTTCTCACGTGGTCTGCCGAGGCGTTCGACGCCGTACCCGACGTGGGCGTCATAGTCATCGTGTGCCCCGAGGAGCGCCAGGCGGAGTATTGCCGCAAGGCGATTGACCCGTATCCGTTTGTCACGCCCATCGAGTTTGCGGCCTCCGGCGAGGTTCGCCAGGAATCGGCCCTGAACGGCTTCGAGGCGCTTGCGAAGGAATACGAGATCGTTGCCGTGCACGATGGCGCCCGTCCACTCATCACGCCCGAAATCATCTCCCACGCCATCAACCATCTCAAGGGTAACCTCGACATCGACGGCATCGTGGTGGGGCACCCGTCCGTCGACACGCTCAAGATCGTGAGCGACCGCATGATCGCCGCCACGCCGGATCGCAGCGCGTTTTGGGTTGCGCAGACGCCGCAGCTCTTCCGCACCGACATTTTCAGGCGCGCCTATCGGTCGGCCATGTACGATGGCTTCGTGGGCACGGACGATTCGTCGCTTGTCGAGCGCATCGGTGGTCGTGTTGCCATGTTCAACGGTCCGCGTGACAACATCAAGCTCACGGTTCCGGAAGATGTCGGTCCCGTCGTTGCCGCCTTGTCCGCTCGCGTCGCCCAGCGTGAGGAATGAGGCACGCTGCCGTGTATGATTGGCACGCAATCTTGTGACTCTTGTCGGAAAGGGCGTCGTATGAATCGAATCGGATTGGGTTATGACGTGCATGCGTTTGCCGAAGGGCGCAGGCTCGTTCTCGGCGGCGTCGAGATTCCGCATGACAAGGGACTTGACGGGCATTCGGATGCGGATGTGCTCGTGCACGCCATCATGGATGCGATCGTCGGGGCGATGCGCGCCGGTGATATCGGCAAGCTCTTTCCCGATACCGATCCTGCGTACAGGGATGCGGACTCCGTCAAGTTGCTCGAGCACGTGGGCGCGCTCGCGCGGGAGCAGGGCTATTCGATCGAGGACATCGATTCGGTCGTCATGCTCCAGGAACCCAAGATGTCCCCCTATCGCGAGCAGATGCGCGCAAACATCGCTGCCGCCCTGCGCATCCCCGTCGACAACGTGGGCGTCAAGGCCACGACGACCGAGCACTTGGGCTATGAAGGTAGGGGAGAGGGAGCGTCCGCCCAGGCCATCTGCCTGCTCTCACACCAATAGCAGAAAGTTAATTGGGGTGTTCTTTCTCGTTGCGCAACAGATGCTTTTATAACCTGTAAAGCCTGGCGCATTCCGAAAGGCTCGTGAGTGAAACAAGAAACGACAAAACGGTCTTGCGAGGACTGTCTGAGCGTGCGGTTTTTGCACGCGAGTTCCGCAGTAGTTTTGCCGTTTCGCAGTTTCGGTACGAACGCCGCCTTTCGGAATGCGCCAGGCGCCATTACTGTTAATATATTCGGACGTACGCAAGACTGCACCGAGGAGTGACCATGCAAATCTACAACACCGCGACCCGCCGCAAAGAGGAGCTCGTGACGCACGAGCCGGGCAAGGTGGCGATGTACGCATGTGGTCCCACGGTCTACAACTACATTCACATCGGCAACGCGCGCACCTTCCTCATCTTCGACATGGTGCGCAAGTACCTGAAGTATCGCGGCTACGAGGTCGCCTTCGTCCAGAACATCACCGATGTCGATGACAAGATCATCAAGCGCGCGCAGGAGGAGGGTAAGACGCCCGAGGAGATCGCGGCGTTCTATACCAAGGCCTTCATCGACAACATGCACACCTTCGGCATCGACGATCCGGACGTGCGCCCACGTGCCACGCAGGAGATTCCCGAGATGATCGAGCTTGTGCAGCGCCTCATCGATCGTGGCCATGCCTACGAGGTCGATGGCGACGTGTACTTCTCGGTGCGTTCCTTCCCCAAGTACGGCGAGCTTTCCGGTCGCAATGTCGACGACTTGCAGAGCGGTGCCCGCGTTGACGTGGACGAGCGCAAACGCGACCCGCTCGACTTCGCGCTCTGGAAGGCCGCCAAGCCAGGCGAGCCGCATTGGTCATCGCCGTGGGGCGAGGGGCGCCCGGGCTGGCATCTCGAATGCTCGGCCATGTCGCAGAAGTACCTCGGCGTGCCGCTTGACGTTCATGGCGGTGGCTCCGATCTCGTCTTTCCTCATCACGAAAACGAGAAGGCGCAGACCGAGGCCGCATATGACGAGGACTTCGTCCGTTACTGGATGCATTCGGGCATGCTGCGCATCAACTCCGAGAAGATGTCAAAGAGCCTGGGCAACTTTCTGCTGCTCAAGGACGTTCTCGAAACTTGCAATCCCAGCGCCTTGCGCCTGCTCATGCTGCAGACGCACTATCGCTCGCCGCTCGATTTCTCCGATGCGCGTCTCGCCGAGGCCGACACGTCGTATGGTCACCTGTGCACGACCGTGCGCAACTTGCGCTGGGCCGCGGAACACGCCGCCGAGGACGCCGAGGGCAATCCCTCCGAGCTTGACCAGGCGCGCGAGGCGATGCGCACCGGTTTTGTCGAGGCCATGGACGATGATTTCAACACGGCGGGGGGATTGGCCGCAATCTTCTCGTTTGCCAACGAATGCAACCGCTTTCTCGAATCGCATGACCGCATGAACGCCGCCGACCGCGAGGCTGCGCTGCTGAGCGCGGATGCCATCGAGGAGCTCATGGGCGTGCTCGGCATAGCGATGCCGGCATCCGGTGATGCGGATGAATGGCCGGTGGAAGTGTGCGACCTCGCCGCACGGACCTGCAACTACGCGGGCGATGATCCGCACGCGGCGGCCGACGCCCTGCTCGAGGCCCGCGCGCAGGCTCGGGCCGAGAAGAACTGGGCGCTTGCCGATGCCGTTCGAGACGGCCTCGCGGCGCTTGGGTTCACCATTGAGGACACCCCCAACGGAGCGCGGGTCAGCTATGGAGAGTGAGCACCTCGAGGGGCGACACGCTCTCGCGGAAGCACTTGACGCAGGCGTTCCCGTCCAGCTCGTCTATGCGAGCGATTCCGCCCTTCGCGACAAACGCATCTCCAAGCTGCTTGCCCGTGCGCAGGCAGATGGTATCCGCGTCGAGCGCGCCACGGCCAAGGAGCTTGACGCCCGGTCGTCCCATGGGGCCCACCAAGGCATTGTCGCCCAAGTCGAACCGTACGAGTACGTGGGGTTGCGCCAGCTCATCGACCAGGCGGCCGACGCCGAAGATGCACTCATCATCGCCTGCGACCATATAACGGACGCCGGCAACTTCGGAGCCATCGTGCGCACGGCCGACGTGGTCGGTGCGACGGGCGTGCTCATCCCCAACCGCCGCTGCGCGCGTGTAACCACGGCGACGTACAAGACTTCCGCGGGAGCGGTTGCGCACATGCCCATCGCGCAGGAGGCGAATCTGGTCAAGAGCCTCGAGCGTCTCAAGGACGAGGGGTTCTGGATTATCGGAGCGAGCGAGCACGCCAGGACGCTCCTGTGGGATGCCCCGCTTTCGGGTCGCATCGTGCTCGTCATGGGATCGGAGGACGCGGGGCTTGCCCGCCTCACACGCGAGACTTGCGACATGCTCGTCTGCCTTCCGCAGGCGGGGCATGTCGAGTCGCTCAACGTCGCGCAGGCGACTACCGCGCTCGCCTACGAATGGATGAGGCAATGCAACGCCGCCAGGTCCTGATCGTCGACGGATACAACGTCATTCGGAACAACGATCGCTACGCGTATCTCGGCATAGACTACGAAAGCGGGGAGGGTTGGAACAAGGCCCGCGAAGCGCTCATCAACGATGCCGCCCAGCTTGCCCAGGAACATTACGAACGCTGCACGGTCGTCTTCGATGCCGCTGGCAATCCTGATTCGACGGGAACTCCCGTGCGCAAGGCGGGTATCGACGTGGTTTTCTCCCCTGCGGGGGTGAGTGCCGATAGTGTCATCGAGCGCCTTGCGCATGATGCGCGCGAAAGGGGCTTCGAAGTTGTGGTTGTTTCGTCGGATTTCACCATTCAGGCAACCGTCTTCGGGGGAGGAGTCGCGTCCCTCTCGTCGCTCGCATTTACCGCAGACAGCGCGGATGTCGAAGAGGAACGACGCGGGCTCGCCCGCCGGGCCGCGAGCGAAAAACGCACCATAGCCGACAGGCTCGATACCGAGACGCGTGCGAAGCTCGAGGCCATGGTCCGTGGAGAGCGGGGTGCGTGACCTGTCCGTTTGCCCCGTTCCCTCTGGCGCATCATCGAGATATTAGAGCCGTTCCTCTGTTTCCAAGTGTGATACACTGCCGGACGCGGTTTTGCCAGCGTGGCGCAACGGTAGCGCAGCGGTTTTGTAAACCGAGGGTTGCGGGTTCGATTCCTGCCGCTGGCACCAGCCGCATTTGCGCAGCGAAATGCATAGCTACACCCGGATGCGTGGTATAGCGGCTTTTTCGTTGACAACATCTGATGTGCGCGGTATCATCTCGTGCGCTATGCGGCTAGACCCGCATCGCATGCAGCTTGAAAAGCGTATACAGATTAGTGAGTCACAAAGATGGGCGTGTGCCGGAGCGGTTAATCGGGACGGGCTGTAAACCCGTTGGCTTTGCCTACCATGGTTCGAATCCATGCGCGCCCACCACCTTTGCCTGTGTAGCTCAGGGGTAGAGCACTTCCTTGGTAAGGAAGAGGCCATCGGTTCAAATCCGATCACAGGCTCCATTTACTTCACACTCATCAGAGTTTGAACGATCAAATGGCGGCGTAGCTCAGTTGGTCAGAGCGCACGGTTCATACCCGTGTTGCCATTGGTTCGAATCCAATCGCCGCTACCAGTTTTTTCGCCTCAGAACGAGGCTCAGCACGTATAAAATAGTAGTTTGGTAATGACGCGTATCCCAAAGCGGGGACGCGCATGCAATCAGCAAACAGGAGGATATGATGGCTGAAAAGGAAAAGTTTGACCGCTCCAAGCCGCATGTAAACATCGGCACCATTGGTCACGTCGACCATGGCAAGACCACGCTTACCGCGGCTATCTCCAAGACGCTTTCCGACAATGACGGTTCGCATGGCACCGCCACCGCCGACTTCACCGCATTCGAGGATATCGACAAGGCTCCTGAAGAGCGCGAGCGCGGCATCACGATTTCCATCGCCCACATCGAGTACGAGACCGACAAGCGTCACTACGCTCACGTCGACTGCCCGGGCCATGCTGACTACGTCAAGAACATGATCACGGGTGCTGCTCAGATGGACGGCGCCATCCTCGTTATCGCCGCCACCGACGGCCCGATGGCCCAGACCCGCGAGCACATCCTGCTCGCCCGCCAGGTCGGCGTTCCCTACATCGTCGTCTTCCTCAACAAGTGCGACATGGTTGATGACGAGGAGCTCATCGACCTCGTCGAGATGGAGACCCGCGACCTGCTCACCGAGTACGAGTTCCCCGGCGATGATATCCCCATCATCCGCGGTTCCGCACTCAAGGCTCTCGAGGGCGACAAGGGTTACCAGGATGCTATCTGGGAGCTCATGGATGCTGTCGACGAGTACATCCCGACTCCCGCCCGCGAGACCGACAAGCCGTTCCTCATGGCTATCGAGGACGTCTTCACCATCACCGGCCGCGGCACCGTCGCCACTGGCCGTGTCGAGCGTGGCGTCTGCCACGTCAATGACGAGGTCGAGATCGTCGGCATCCGTCCGACGCAGAAGACGGTCGTCACCGGCGTCGAGATGTTCCGCAAGCTGCTCGACGAGGCTGAGGCTGGCGATAACGTCGGTCTGCTGCTCCGCGGCATCAAGCGCGAGGAGATCGAGCGTGGCCAGGTTGTCTGCCAGCCCGGCTCCGTTCAGCCGCACACCAAGTTCAAGGGTCAGGTCTACGTTCTGACCAAGGACGAGGGTGGCCGCCACACGCCGTTCTTCACCAACTATCGTCCGCAGTTCTACTTCCGCACCACCGACATCACGGGTACCGTTATTCTCCCGGACGGCGTCGAGATGGTTATGCCGGGCGACAACGTTGAGATCACGGGCGAGCTCATTCACCCGATCGCCATGGAAGAGGGCCTGAAGTTCGCTATCCGCGAGGGTGGCCGTACGGTCGGCTCCGGTCGCGTTACCGAGATCATCGAGTAACACGCGCCCATTAGGTTATGAGCAGACGGGCCCGACGGTTTTTCGACCGTCGGGCCGTGTTCTGCGATTGAGGAGGATTTAATGCGCACGTTGGTCACCTTGGCCTGCACTGATTGCAAACGCCGCAATTACACGACCAAGAAGAACAAGCAGAACAACCCTGAGCGCATCGAGCTGAAGAAGTACTGCCGCTGGTGCGGTCATCACACGCTGCACCGCGAGACTCGCTAGTTGTACTCGCTAAGTGTTCAGGAGTGGTCTACAATGGCTAGACCAGATGAACAGGCCAGTAGCTCCAATTGGTAGAGCGTCGGTCTCCAAAACCGAATGTTGGGGGTTCGAGTCCCTCCTGGCCTGCCAGACTATTCCGGCCAACTTTTCAGTTGGCCTCTTTTAAGGTATGAACAACCTTATACGAACGGATCAAGATGGCTACGAAGAAACACAAGAAGCGCAAGCGCGACACACGCACCGAGGAGCAAAAGGCTCAGTCGGCGCGTGATCTTGCGCAGGCAAGCGAGCAATCGCAAACGCAGAAGAAGGCGGCCGTGCTCTCTCGTTCCAAGGACAAGAGTCCCGAGAAAGCCAAGGCCACCAAGGCCGTTGCCAAGAGCGATCCCAACAAGAAGCCCAGCCTCTGGCGTCGTTTCGTCAACTATTGCAAAGAGGTCAAGGGTGAGATGCAACGCGTGGTATGGCCCACGCGTCCCGAGCTCGTCAACGCGAGCCTCATCGTCGTCGGCGCCCTCGTGTTCTTCGGCGTCGGCATCGCCATCATCGACAACATCATCATCATTCCGCTTGATGCCATCGCAACTCTGGGAGTGAACGCCAATGGCTAGAAGATGGTATGTCATCCACACCTATTCGGGTTACGAGAACAAGGTCAAGACTAACATCGAGCATCTCATCGAGACGCAGGGTCTCGAGAACAACATCTTCGAGATTCTCATTCCTACCGAGGAGGTCACCGAGCTCAAGGAAGGCGGCCGTCGCGTCACCACCGAGCGCAAGGTCTTTCCCGGCTACGTTCTGGTCAAGATGAACCTCGATGCTCGCACGCAGGTTGCCGTACGCAATACGCCGGGCGTCACCGGGTTTGTCGGCAGCGAGGGTCAACCCGTTCCGCTGACGCGCGACGAGTTCAACAAGATCACCAAGCGTGTGAGCCCCGAGGCTCCCAAGAAGACCTCCACCGATTTGGAAGAGGGTCAGTCAATCAAGGTCGTGAGCGGTCCGCTCGCAGATTTCGATGGCACCGTCTCGGAGGTCAATGCCGAGGCCGGCAAGGTCAAGGTGCTCGTCTCGATCTTCGGACGCGAGACGCCGGTCGAGCTGAGCTTCGATCAGGTGGCGAAGATCTAAACTTGGCAGAAACGCGCGCGCCGTGCCTCGATGTGGAAGAGGGCTTCTCACGGTACTGCGCTTTCGATAGATAGAGTAAAAGCCCATTAGGGCAGGTACGTAGTAAGGATTCACATCATGGCAAAGGACAAGGAAGTATCGGGCTTCATCAAGCTTCAGATTCCTGCTGGCCAGGCAAATCCGGCTCCCCCGGTAGGCCCGGCACTCGGCGCCCAGGGCGTCAACATCATGCAGTTCTGCACGGCATTCAACGCCGAGACCGCAGACAAGGGCAACACCATCATCCCGGTCGAGATTACGGTCTACGAGGATAAGTCCTTCGACTTCATCTGCAAGACTCCGCCGGCAGCGGTTCTCATCCGCCAGGCACTCGGCATCCAGAAGGGTAGCGGCGTCCCGCAGCGCGACAAGGTCGGCACGCTCACGCAGGCCCAGCTCACCGAGATCGCCGAGACTAAGCTCCCCGATCTCAATGCCAACGATATCGAGGCAGCAAAGAAGATCGTGGCGGGTACCGCTCACTCCATGGGCGTCCTGGTCGAAGAGTAGATACGCGGCGTAAAGGATACGCCGCTAGATGTGGGAGGGCCGGCCAGGTCCGTTGACCACGAGGAGGAAAGAAAATGGCAAAGCACGGAAAGAAGTACGAGGCCGCACTGGCCAAGGTCGACGAGGACAAGCTGTACACGCCGCTCGAGGCGTGCGCGCTTGCCAAGGAGCTCGCGAGTGCGAAGTTCGACGAGAGCATCGAGGTCGCGTTCCGTCTCAATATCGACACTCGCCAGGCCGACCAGCAGGTCCGCGGCTCCATCTCGCTGCCCAACGGCACCGGCAAGGAAGTCCGCGTCGCCGTCTTCGCCGAGGGCGATAAGGCCAAGGAGGCCCTCGAGGCTGGCGCCGACGTCGTCGGTTCCGATGATCTGGTCGCCGACGTGCAGGCGGGCAACATCAACTTCGACGCCGCCGTCGCGACTCCCGACATGATGAGCAAGGTCGGTCGTCTGGGTAAGGTCCTCGGTCCTCGCGGCATGATGCCCAATCCCAAGCTCGGCACCGTCACTCCCGATGTCGCCAAGGCCGTTAGCGAGCTCAAGGGCGGCAAGGTCGAGTATCGCGCCGATCGCTATGGCATCTGCCATGTCAACATCGGCAAGGTCTCCTTCGAGCCCAAGGCCCTCGCCGAGAACTACGGTGCGCTCTACGACGAGATCCTGCGCGTGAAGCCGGCTGCGACCAAGGGCCGTTACGTCAAGTCCATCGCGCTTTCCTCGACGATGGGCCCTGGCATCAAGGTTGCCAGTGACATCGTCCGCAACTACACCGAGGCGTAAGAAAAAGCACGATCTTAATGTTCAGCGGAGTGCTTACGTACTAGTTTGTACGCTTCGCACATGCAAAGAAGCCCGGGTTTCGTGCCCGGGCTTCTTTCGTCTTACAGCTTGGAGTTGTTGATATCGTAGGGCGTTGCCTGATAGACGTAGTAGTTCAGCCAATTGGTGTAAAGCAACTGCGCCGGGGCGCGCCAGTTTGACCGAGGCGTCTTTGACGGGTCATCATCGGGGAAGTAATGCCTTGGCACCTTGGGGTTCAGCCCTTTGCCAAGGTCACGCGCGTATTCCTTCGCAAGCGTATCGGTGTCGTACTCAGGATGTCCAAAAACGAAGAAGTGCCTGCTATTCGTGCTCTTCGCGATGAATACGCCCGCCTCGTCTGATACGGCTATGATTTCGAGGTCATCGACCGCCTCGATATCCTCCTGGCGAACCTCGGTGTGACGCGAGTGCGGTGCATAGAGCACGTCGTTGATACCGCGGACGAGCGGGCTCGACGGCTTTACGATGTTATGGGCAAAGACGCCTGACATCTTCTCCTCGAGCTCGTATTTCTCGACGCCGTAGTGATAGTAGATGCCCGCCTGGGCGCCCCAGCAGATGTAGAGCGTCGAAAAGACGTGGGTCTTTGCCCACTCGAAGATCTCGCAGAGCTCGGGCCAGTAGTCGACCGTCTTGAAGTCAAGAAGCTCCACGGGCGCGCCCGTAATGATCATGCCGTCGTAGCGCCTGTGGCGGATGTCGTCGAGGCTGACGTAGAAGGACTCGAGATGCTCTGCGGCCACGTGCTCGGCACGATGGCTCACCGTCTGGAGCAATTCGACCTCGACTTGAAGGGGCGTGTTCGAGAGTTTGCGCAGAAGCTGTGTCTCCGTCTCGATTTTCGTTGGCATAAGGTTCAAGATGAGAACACGAAGCGGACGTATGTCCTGGTGGATTGCACGGTGCTCCGTCATCACGAAGATGTTCTCGCCCTCGAGTATGCTGGTGGCCGGAAGCGCATCCGGAATTCTGATTGGCATGGTCAAATCCTTCCGTAGGCGCTCCATGATATCAGGGCCTCGCTGGTGATACCATGAGGCCGGTCGTTCATTTCGTTTTGAACAAGGAGAGCCCATGACCTCGGAAATCGGCACCACATGCGTTCAGGGTGGCTACCATCCCGGAAACGGCGAACCGCGCCAGATTCCCATCTACCAGAACACGACGTGGAAGTACGATTCGAGCGAGTTCATGGGAAGGCTCTTCGATCTTGAGGAGGAGGGCTACTTCTACACGCGTCTCCAGAATCCCACCAACGATTGCGTGGCCGCGAAGATCTGCGAACTCGAGGGTGGGTCAGCGGCGATGCTCACGTCCTCGGGGCAGGCGGCAAATTTCTATGCGGTCTTCAACATCGCGGGCTGCGGAGACCACGTGGTCTGCTCGACGTCAATCTACGGTGGCACGTACAACCTGTTCGCGCATACGATGAAGCGGATGGGCATCGAGTTCACCTTCGTCTCCCCGACATGCAGTGACGAGGAGCTCGAGAGTGCCTTCCGCCCGAATACGAAGGCCGTGTTCGGCGAGACCGTCGCGAATCCCGCGCTCACGGTTCTCGATATCGAGCGTTTCGCGAAGGCGGCCCATGACCACGGGGTCCCGCTCATCGTCGACAACACGTTTCCCACGCCAATCAACTGTCGCCCCATCGAGTGGGGTGCCGATATCGTCACCCACTCCACGACGAAGTACATGGACGGCCATGGCGCCGCGGTTGGTGGTTGCATCGTCGATTCGGGCAGGTTCGATTGGGAGGCCTATGCCGAGAAGTATCCTGGTCTGACCACTCCCGACGAAAGCTATCACGGCGTGGTCTATACCAGGCAATTCGGCAACGAGGGGGCATTCATCACGAAGGCGACGGCGCAGCTCATGCGCGACTTGGGGTCAATTCAGTCGCCCCAAAACGCCTTCTTGCTGAACATGGGCCTCGAAAGCCTTCACCTGCGCGTGGCCCGGCACACCAAGAACGGTCTCGCGGTTGCGGAGTTCCTGAGCCGGCATCCAAAGGTGACATGGGTGCGTTACGCCGATTTGCCCGGTGATGAAAGCCACGATCTCGCGAAGAAGTACCTACCCAACGGATCTTGCGGCGTGGTGAGCTTTGGCGTCGCGGGCGGACGCGATGCTGCGGAGCGCTTCATGTCCGCGCTTGACCTCGCGCAAATCGCGACCCACGTCGCGGATGCACGTACCTGCGTGCTGCATCCCGCAAACGCAACGCATCGTCAGATGACCGACGCGGAGCTGGAGGCAGCCGGAATAGCCCCTGACCTCATCCGCCTTTCATGTGGCATCGAGGACCCAGAGGACTTGATTGCCGACCTCGAGCAGGCACTCGAGGCAGTCTAGAGATGCCGCCGTCATGCGCATGCCTGCCTTGCCGTTTCGTACAGCCTCATGAGCTGCGCGCTTGGCCGCTTGGGAAAGACAAGCCCGTAGGGCATGTCATGTGGCTCGGCAAGCGGCATGCAAACGAGGTTCGGATGTATGTCCTCCCAGATCTCGGTCGTGACGATGGCGCGGTTGTTCAGCTCGCAGTCCGTGAATAGCTCCATTGTGTAGAAGGGGACATCGGTAATCCGGTTGGCGCCGAGTCCGGTAAGGTGGGAGCGTGCCGCATCGTATTCGGCCGACACTCCCGGTCTCATCATGACCAGGTCGAGGTCATGGAGCACATTCGAATCGAGCGCGTGCGGAATGACGGTGCCGAGGGAACGCGGTACCGCGACGCACAGCCGCGTTCGCGTCAGCTCGAGGAAAAGACACTGCTCTCGATACAACTCGGACATGTAGAGTCCCTCCATCACGTCATACGATACGCCGAGTCCCCGCAGGTAGTTGCCCGGTTCGACCCCGGCACTCTCGAGCGAGATGATGTCGATGCGAGTGCCCGGCGTACGCTCGATCATGTGCGACCAGATTTCCGGAAGCATGCGGCATTTCATGAGAAGGGAGGTTGCCACCCGTATGGGTTCCTCGCCGTTTTGGATTTGACGCGCACGGGCGATCGCCTCGTCGCAGTGGCGGACGATCTCGACGGCGTCTCGATAGAGCGATTCTCCTGCCTCGGTGAGCTTGATGCCTCGACGCCCACGCTCGAACAAGACGATGCCGAGTCGCTGCTCGAGAAGGTCGATCTGCTGGATGAGCGAGGACGGCGCTATGTAGAGTGCCCGCGCTGCCTTGCTGAAGCTTCCCGCGTTCGCCGTTTCGATAAAGGACTCAATGTGTCGTGAGTACATGCTCACCCCTTTGTGTAAGGCTTAAACCTGAAATAGCTATAGAGAAAAGCGCGATTAAAAGAGAATTATAGCAACTACTATAAGGTCACGTACGAAATTGGAGGGGATATCATGGACGTGCGCGTACTTAAACGGAAAAGATATGTCTATCTATTTGCGTCGGCTGCATCGTTTCTGGTGCTGGGCCTTGTCTATGCCTGGTCGCTATTTGCCACGCCTCTCGCCACAATCTACGGCTGGGAGATGGCGGCGGTCAAGGTGACATTTACCATTTGCATGATGTCCTTTTGCGTGGGCGGTCTCATTGGCGTGCGCGTGCTCAGGCGCCTTGGCGTGCGCGGCGCCATACTGATGGCAGCCGCGCTTCTCGTTTGCGGTTTTGCGGGAACGGCAATTCTGGCCCAATACGGCATATGGGCTCTGTACATATGCTATGGCGTATGCATTGGCTGCGGCACGGGCCTGGGCTACAACGTCACCATCGCCACGGTGACCTTGTGGTTTCCCGATAGGACCGGCTTTGCCTCCGGCGTCATGTTCATGGGCTTTGGCCTCGGATCTCTTACCCTGGGAACGCTCACACGCGCCATTATCGGGACGGCGGGCATACCCGTCGCGCTCGGCGTCGTCGCGGCCACGGCCTGCGTCGTCTTCGTGTTTCTGGCCTGCTTCTTGAAGCGCGCTCCCGAGAACATCAGCGAGCTTTTGGGTGTCGGCACGCAAAAGGAAGACCTGGCCAAGGAGGAGCTCTCATCTGATGCCGAATTCGTGACGGATGCCAAGTCCGCCCCAGATGCCGAGGCAGATCAGCGCAGAATCTTCCGTGACCCTGCGTTTTACGGCTACTACCTATGGGCAATCATCATCCTTGGCGCAGGACTCGTCGTCATCGGCACGTCCATGCAGGGAGCCTTGGAGCTGAGCGTTGATGCGACCTTCGCCGCGACGCTCGTGGGCATCATCCCCATCGTGAATGGATTGTCAGGTCTTTCCATGGGCGTCGTTTACGACAAGAAGGGCTTGCAGTTCTCCATGATCTTGGTCGCAACGATTGCCTTCGCGGCCTGCACGGTTCTCGCCTGCGCCTTCTTCTTCGGTTTGGGATGGCTCTACGTCATCGGCTGTCTGATGATGGTGGTGGGCTATGGTAGCGTAGCGCCCCAGGCCACCGCGTTTGCCCGCGAGCGCTATGGTCAGAAGCGCTTCCCGCATCACCTGGCCATCGTGAATACCGACATCGCCGGTGGCTCGGCCTTCCAGCAGGCTGTGATGAGCGCCTGCGGTGGCGTGAGCCTGTTCGTCTACACGACCATGGCCGTCTTTGGCGCCGTGGCCTTCGTGACGAGCCTTGTCTTCGCCCGCATCACGAAGCCGAAGAGGGGATAGGGAAGAATGCGACCTTGTGGATATACGAGGGCGTCTTGCCCGTCCCTCCGATTAGGCGATGCGGCCCCCACCTGCAATGACGCAGCGCCTGGTTTCGGACAGCGCCCTCGCATCCAGAAACTAAGGTCCTATTCTCGAAAGTGCTCTTTGCAAAAGATGCGTAGTGGTGGCACGTGAGTTTCGATGGCGTCCCAGGCAATTTCAGGGTCGAAGTTATCGTAACCGTGCACGAGATGACAGCGCATGCCGTAGATTGCACGCCAGTCAATCTGGGGATGGTTCTCGCGATATTCATCTGAGAGGCGTCCGACTGCCTCGCCAATCTGGATGAGGCATAACGAGCAGCTGTCCTGATAGGGCGTGGATGCCGAGAAAAGCTCGAAGTCATTTCCAAAATACTGCCGAGCGGTTTCGATGCGTTCGCAGTACTTCACGATGATGCCGAGCTGCTCGTTATCGCGTTCAGCCTGCTTCATACAAGACGACCTCATCTTTCTTCACGCGTTCGAGAAAACGCGGGCTGGCGCCTGCTGTCGTGACGACATCGACTCTTCTGTTAAGTTGCTGTTCAAGCCTGTCTTGAAATTCGAGAACCTGCATGCCCTTGATTTCGCCCTTTTCGAGAAGGATATCGACGTCACTGTCTGGTCTTTCCTCGCCCCGGGCAAACGAGCCGATGAGCGAGACCTTCTTCGCTCCGTACTCCTGGGCCAGCGAGATAATGTAGTACTCGATATCCGTAACGGCGAGCGTTTTCTGATTGGCGAGCGAATCGCATATTAGGCCTTCGATGAAGCTCGAGCGCGTGGTGACGGCTCTTCCTGACAGGCCGCTGGCCTTATCAAGCGCCGCCCGCTTTTCGACGGCGTTATCGACTTGCCTGAGGATGTCGTCTTTGATGTACAGGGAAATCGTGGGCATGGCATCTCCTCGCCTAAAATTCTAATGCATTATATATTAGAAATATTGTCAGTTACAGACGCCAAGTCTTTGTCTTTTGAAATCTTTTCTTCTGTAACCGAAAAAGTTGCAAGGGTTTGAAGCAGGCCTGGCAAGGTCAATGTATGCAACCTTGGTGTTTGACGCTTGCGATTGCTAGTGAAAGTCAAAAAGATAGACATTAATTAAAATTGCCTAGTTCATGCCTCGCCAGCATTTCGTACATTTCTTGCATAGCGCACACATATGCTCAACAAGAAAGGACGTACGGTATGAACATTGTGGTTGCGGTCAAAGTCGTGCCAGACGACCAGGACATACAGGTCGCCGCATCAGGCGAGCTTGACATGTCCAAGGCGCATCAGGCAATCTCCGCCTACGACGTCAACGCCATCGAGGCTGCCGCGCAGCTCGCGGCAAGCGTCGGCGATTCCAAGGTGACGGTCGTCACGGTCGGCCCTTCCGCCATCGACGACTCCAAGCTCAAGAAGAACATCCTGGCCCGCGGCGCAGACGAGCTCGTCATGGTCGCCGACGACGCCTACGCCGGCATGGACGCCTACGCGACGGCGGGGGCGCTCGCCTCGGCCATCGACGGCCTGGACGGCTGGGACGTGGTCGTCTGCGGCGACGGATCGGCCGACAACTACGCCCAGCAGGTCGACGTGCAGCTCGCCTGCAGGCTGGGCGTGCCGGTTGCCACCGCGGCGGTCGAGATCGCCCCGGCGGATGCCGGCCTCTGCGCCAAACGCAGGCTCGAGGACGTCGTCGAGACCGTCGAGCTTCCCATGCCGTGCGTCGTCTCGGTGCTGCCTGACATCGCCCTGCCCCGCATCCCGGGCATGAAGGACATCCTCGCGGCGGGCAAGAAGCCCATGAGCGTCGAGGGGGCGCCGGGCGCGCCCGAGGCGACGGTCGAGGTCATCGGCGTCAGGGCTCCCGAAGCCGAGGAGCGCAAGCTCGAGGTAAAGCAGGTGTCCGATGACGGCGCCATCGAGGCGTTCGCCGCCGCGATCAAGAACGCACTTCAGTAGGGAAGGGGAGCAGATCATGAAAGCACTGGTAATCGCCGAGCACGCAGACGCCGCCACCGCACTCGCGGCAGGCGCGCGCGACCTCGCGGACGAGGTGGCCGTCGCGATGGTCGGTCCCGAGGAAGTGCCGGCGGACATCGCCGACGCCGCCTATTGTGTCGTCGTGCCCGATGGCGCGCTGCCCGATGACGCTGACGAGACGCTCGCGCCGCTGCTCGACGGCGTCGATCTGGTAATCGCCGAGCCCACGCGCCACGTCAAGTCCATCGCCGGCAAGCTCGCCGCCCTCAAGGGCGCGAGCGTCATCACCGACGCCATGTCGCTCGACGGCGGCATCGCCACGCAGATGTACTTCGGCGGAGTCGGGGTCATCGAGCGCAAGGCGACGACCCCCGTCGCCTTCGTCACCATGCGCCCGGCCCTCTTCGCGGACAAGCAGGCCACGGGATCCAACGGGTCGGCCGAGCAGCTCGAGTGGGTCGCCCCCGCCACCGCAGCGAGGCTCGTGTCGTCCGAGCCCATCGAGAAGACCGGCGTGGACCTCGCCAAGTCCGACGTGGTCGTCGCGGCGGGCCGCGGCTTTGCGGAAGAGGGGGACCTCGACCTCGCCCGTCAGCTGTGCGACAAGATCGGCGCGGGATTGGGCTGCACGCGACCGCTCGCCGAGGCCAACGGCTGGATGCCCTCCGAGACCTACATCGGCGTCTCCGGCCTCAACCTGTCCCCGAAGGTCTATGTCGCCGTCGGCATCTCCGGGCAGATGCAGCACATGGTCGGCGTGAACCATTCCGGCACCATCTTCGCCATCAACAAGGACGAAAGCGCGCCCGTGTTCAGGCAGTGCGACTACGGCCTCGTGGGCGACCTCAAGACGGTCCTCCCGGCGCTCGTCGAGGCGCTGTAGGGCGTCGCGTGACCCGGCCGGACATGGCAGAAAGCGAAAGGCGATGAGAGATGTCTGATACCGACTTTGACGCAATAGTGGTGGGCGCCGGCCTGGCCGGGCCGGTGGCCGCCCTCGAGCTCGCACGTGCGGGCAAGTCCGTGCTCGTCGTCGAGCGCGGGAACTTCGCGGGCGCGAAGAACATGACGGGAGGGCGCCTCTACGTCCACTCCCTGCGAAAGGTGTTCGCCGACGAGGAGCTCGCCGACGCGCCCTTCGAGCGCAAGATCATCCGGGAGCGCATCAGCCTCATGGCGCCGGACGCCACCACCACCATAGACTTCTCCTCCGACGCCATGGACGACGAGGAGACCGCCTCGTACTCGGTGCTGCGCGCTCCCTTCGACCAGTGGCTTGCCGCCAAGGCCGAGGACGCGGGCGCGGAGTTCATCTACGGCATCCCCGTCGAGGGTCTCGTGAAGGACGAGGGCGGCAGGGTGCGCGGCATCCGCGCCGGGGAGGACGAGATCACGGCCGAGGTCGTCATATTGTGCGACGGCGTGAACTCGCTGCTTGCCAGGGAGGCCGTGGGCTACGAGAAGCCCCCGGCGAGCCAGATGGCAGTCGGCGTGAAGGAAGTTCTCGAGCTTCCGGTGGCCACCATCACCGACCGCATCCTGGCGCGATCCGACGATGAGGGTGCTGCGTGGCTGTTCGCCGGTGACGCCACCCATGGCGTCTTCGGCGGTGGCTTCATGTACACCAACAGGGACTCGATCTCCCTGGGCGTCGTCGCCGGAATCGAGGCGTTGGCCTGCTCCGACGCGGTTCCGGTCTACCAGATGCTCGAGGACCTGAAGCACCACCCGGCCGTCGCGCCCGTCATCCGGGGGGCCAAGGTCGTGGAGTACTCGGGGCACATGGTCCCCGAGGGTGGCTTCGACATCATGCCTAAGCTTGTCGGCGACGGCGTCATGCTTGCGGGCGACAGCGCCATGATGTGCCTCAATCTTGGCTACATGGTACGCGGCATGGACTACGCCATCGCGGCGGGGCAGATCGCCGGCCAGAGCGCCGCCAAGGCAATCGACGCGGGCGACACCTCCGAGGCGGGACTGAATGGTTATGCGGCGTTGCTCAACGAGAGCTTCGTGATGAAGGACTTCAGGCAGTACAGGAACGAGCCCGCGTTCCTAGAGGGCTTCACGCGCATGTTCAACGAGTATCCTGAGCTCGCCCGTGACGTTCTCAACGACATGTTCATCGTCGACGGCACGCCCGCGGCTCCCATCAAGCAAAAGGTCATGCCGCGACTGAAGAAGGTCGGCATGCTCAACATCCTGAGGGACGCGAAAGGGGCGATGAGGGCACTATGAGCAATCCGGAGATCACCGTGAACGTCGACGAGTACTTGGCACTCGACAAGTACGAGGTCGACGAGGGCAACGCCCACATCGAGCTCGTGGAGGACCCTTGCGACGAGGAGTTCGACAAGCTCATTCGCGTGTGTCCCGCCGCGCTGTACAAGCGCGATGAGGACGGCCGCAAGAGCTTCGATTACGCGGGATGCCTGGAATGCGGCACGTGTCGCATCGCCTGTGGCGACACCATCGTGGAGAAATGGGAGTTCCCTGGCCCGACTATGGGCGTAGAATACCGCTTTGGATAAGGCTTTCGCGTGCATGGGGACACCAGAAGATGGACGATAAACTGAAGAGACTCGTTTATGATGCGGTTGATCAATTTTGTGACGAGCGCATCACGGAAGACAACATCAAGAATTGGTGCGTCTCGAGGGGCGTGCCGCATGATGACTACGCTGCCTTCTATGAAAGCGAACTCGGCCGCCTCTGTTTGCCACCGCAATCGGGTGGTTGGGATGGTCCGTTTTCCGCACGGGTGCTCGCGGTTTCGCGACTTGCCCGTCGCGCGGGTGCCATCTTGCCCTACCAAACCGACTTCACCTCCATGGCGCTTCTCTCCACCATGCAGTCCGTGATTCAACCAGAAGTGGTGAGCGAATTGATTGCCCGTGATGGGCGAGCGATTTTCTCCCAGGCGTTTTCGGAGAGCAGTCTGCAGGAGGGCGCGATCAATGCCGGGACCCACGTGACGAGAAGCAATGACGGCATCTTTCTCGATGGCGTGAAAAGCTACGTTGCCAATGGACAGTTTATTTCCGAGACGCTTGTTCTGACCCAAGATGACGTCTGTGGCAAGGAAGATGGAGGCATGTCCTTCTGGCTCGTTCCTCTTGGTGCCGAGGGCGTTTATTCATATCCACTCAACACAATAGGACAGGAGATGACAGCCCCTGCCTCTATCGGATTTGATCACGTGAAACTTGATCCTGCCTGGAGGATTCAAACCGATGGGAAACTCAGGCAGATTCTTGACCAGCAGTACACGCGCGGACGCGTGCTTGCGTGTGCGGCAAGCTATGGCTTGGCACAAGCGGCCTTGGACGACGCCCTTAAACGGTGCACCACTCGCCGTGTGAGGGGAGAAATCCTAGGAAGATTACCTCATGTCGAGGCGAAGCTTGCTGACATGGCTGCGAAGATTAGATCCATGGGGGTCATGGTCGAAAAGGCCGCCGAGTCCGTTATCGACGGCGAGGTCACGGATGAACAAAGCTTTAACTGCTCGCTCGCAAAATACTATGTCCCCAAAACAGCCACCGAGGTTGCAGATAGTGCGATGCAAATTTTTGGAGGAGCAGGCTATACAGACCATTCGCGTGTTGGTCGCATATGGCGCGATTGTCGCGGAAACCAAATTGCGCAAGGGGCTGACGAGATGATGATACACGCGGTTGCAAAGCAGCTCCTGAAAAACCATAGCTTCGTAATGAGTGATATCTAACCGAGAAACTATCTCCGCGGTTTCTTTATAGGGTGGTTCTGCAGCTCTGTCATGAGCGTTTCGTGTGAATAATTCCAGAATGGATTTAACGAATCATCGAGTAGGTTTTGCGAAGACGATGGATTCGCAAGGTGATAGCACGGTAGCTGGTAAAGACTCTCGAGCTGTTGGGAAACGAGAAAATCAAATGTTTCTCGTGGCATGTAGCGTCCGCCCAGCACAAATCGTACGTCGTTCTCAATTGCGGGCCTGAAAAGTTCAAACACCCTGGTCTTAATTTCTGGTTCGTTCATCGTGAAGAGCTTCCGATAAAACTGAGGACGGCTTGTTACGCAATGTACGAGCGATTTGAAGAACTCGCTGTGATCCAGAAGACGGGCACCGATTTCGCGGTGCATATAGTACGGAAGTGATTTGGGCCTTGGCTTGAGGGGCAGCTCTGTCTCGATTAGATAATCTTGAGGAACGCGCTCGGTTAGTACTTTCGCAAGGTCTGTTCTAAAGACGTAAATTGCGACATCAAGCTTGCTGTCAAAATGGTAGTAGAACGTGTTGCGATTAATTCCCAATTCTTTTACAAGCTTGGAGATATGCACGCCATCCAGTGACGAAGCTTCTGTCACAGTAATCATATAATTTATGATTTGCTCACGTATCGTGCTTGTGTTCATCTCTTAACCATATCTTAATCTTGCATAATGGAACAAAAATATGCAGAAATTAAAAATGCCTATTTCATTTTCTACGCTTCATGGGATATTGTCAAAACATACTTTCAAGGCAATTGCGGCATATATGTAAGGCTCTTAACAATTATGTGGCACGTGATTGGCATCTGCATTTTGCCTGCATTTATGGTTTCACCGTGTGATATGCCTGCTGAAGTGCTCTCATCCCTCCTTAAGCGTGAATCCCCTAATGGGGGTTTACACTGGGCGGAAGAGACAAATTCAATGCAATCAGGATGGCTGACAACGATTGCGGTTCATAACGAATCGCATGTCGCGGGATAGCCAATTTCAAATCTTGTCTATTTTTATACAAGGTGAATTACCGCACAATTGATTATATAGCATAGCGCCAAATTGAGAGGAGAGCTAAATGGATTTCAGCTTTACCGACGAGCAGGAGCTACTCAAGGAGAGCATCGCCGAGTTCTGTGAGCGCTACGTCGACGAGAAGGACATACCCTCGATGTACGAGAGCCACGGCACGCCACATGACCTCGACATGGCCTATCTCGAGGCCGGCTTCGGCCTGATGGGCCTTCCCGAGGAGTATGGCGGCATCCCCTGCGACATGGTCACCTTGGGCATGCTCACCGAGGAGTTCGTGCACAACGCCGGCTTCACCGCCCCCTACCTCAACGCCACGCTGGCGCTGCGCGATATGGTCGACTTCGGCAGCGAGGAGCAGGTCAAGATGTGCTTCGACGCCTACCAGGAGACGGGCAAGCCCATCTTCTCGCTGGGCTTCTCCGAGCCCGGCGCCGGCTCGGACAACCAGAACATGACCTCCGTCACGCGCAAGCAGCCCGACGGGACCTACCTGCTCAACGGCCAGAAGACTTGGGTCACCAACGGCGAGAACTTTCCGCTGGTGCTCCTCATCGCCAAGGACGAGGACTCCTCGCGTGACAACCGCGAGATGTCGATGTGGCTCGTGCCGCTGGACACCCCGGGCCTCACCACGGCGCCACTTCACAAGATCGGCCAGCAGATCATGCCGTTTTGCGACATGTACTTCGACGATGTGGTCCTCACCGAGGACATGCGCGTGGGCAAGAAGGGCGAGGGCTTCAAGAACCTCATGAAGAACTTCGAGGTGGAGCGTTGCCTCATCTGCGCCCAGGTGCTCGGTCTTGCCCAGGCGGCCATGGACGACGCCGCCGCCTACGCAAGCGAGCGCATCTGCTTCGGCAAGCCCATCATGTCCTTCGAGCTCATCCAGCAAAAGCTTACGGACATGGAGATAGCGCTGCAGAATACGCGCAACATGCTCTACAAGACGCTGTGGAAGATGGACAACGGCCAGTCGGTGCGCATCGACTCGGCGCTGCTCAAGCGCTACGCGGCCCAGCAGTGCACGTGGGTGTGCGACGAGGCCATCCAGATCTACGGCGGCCTCGGCTTCACCACCGAGACCAGGCTCGGACGCCTGTGGCTGGACTGCCGCGGCATGCAGATCGCCGGCGGCACCGACGAGATCATGGTCTACATTGCCGGTCGTCAGATCGCCAAAGAGTACGCGCGATAGGGCGCCAAGGATTCTCGATGGAGCAGGTCAAGAGTGCATATCCGGAACTGTCCATCTTGCGGTGGATAGAAGAGGGGTGCCAAACGGCGCCGGATAAGTGCCTGCTCGTGACCGCTGACGCCTGCTTCACCTATGGCGAGGTCAGGCAATGGACCATCTCGCTCGCGCGGTATTTTGCAGAGGAGCTCGGGCTGGGCGCCGGGTCGACCGTCGCCCTGTGCGCTCCCAACGTCGTGCACGTGCCCGTGGTGCTCGGTGCCGCCCAGCTCCTGGACGTCCGCGTCGCATTGTTTCCCCCTGCAACCGGGACGGCTGAATTCGAACGCGCAATCGGCCTCGTCGGCCCTCAGCTCGTCATTTCCTCGGATCCTTGCAGGTTCGCCGAGGCGCGAGGCGCCATCGCCGACGCGCAGTGCATGCTGACGGAGGGTCGGGACGCGGGTGCCCCGAGCGTTGACGAGGCCATGCGTCGCCCGATCGCAGGCGAGGCGGCGTTTCCAGACGCGAGTGCAGACGCTCCCATCATCGTGTTCACGTCGGGCAGCACGGGCGTCCCCAAGGCAATAGTCAACCGGGCCTCCTCCTTTGCCCTCAACGGTCTCGCCTTGCGCAAGTGGCTCGGAGTCACGAGTGACGACGTGGTGTATCTTCCCGTCCCGCTCGTTCACGTCTTTGGCATCGTGGGCATGTACCTCACGCTCGTCTCGCAGGCGACCTTCACGACTTCGCTCAAATACGATGCCGAGGAGGCCTGTGCGCTCATTGAGGCGACGGAGGCGACGGTGCATCTTGGCGTCCCCACCAACTTCATACGCGAACTCAAGTGCAACGAGGGCGAGAGGTGGAACCTCGACTCTCTGAGGGCCGGGCTCGTCGCCGGAGCCGATTGCCCCGCCTTCGTGATCGAGGAGTTCGAGAAGCGCTATGGCTGCACCATCATGCAGTCCTACGGCATGAGCGAAACGGCTGCCACCCTGACGGTGACGCCCCTCGAGTACGACACTGCGGAGAGGGCGGCGACCCTCGGGTTCTGCATCGATGGTGCCCAGGCCAAGACGGATCCCGACACGGGGGAAATCATGTGCAAGAGCGCGTCGATGATGGAGGGCATCCTGCAGCCGAACGGATCAACTGTTCTTGAGCTGGACGACGGATGGTTCCGCACCGGCGATGTCGGGCGCATCGACGAGCGTGGCCAGATTTCCATGACGGGGCGGCTGAAACACGTCATCGTGCGAGGGGGAATCAACATATTTCCATCCGAAATCGAATTGCTCTACAAGCAATGTGACGATGTCGAGGAGTGTTGCGCTGCGGCGGTCGAGGACGAGGAACTCGGCCATCGTATCTGTCTGGGCGTGGTCTTGCGCGATGGGTCGACGATGACGGCGGAGGACCTGCGATTCTATGCCCGAGGACGAATCGACAAGGGCAAGATTCCGGACATGGTGACAATCGTGGACGCGCTTCCGTACTTGGATAACGGGAAGATTGATAGGGGATCTTTTGCTCAGCAGGTGCAGTTAGGGTCGAAAGCCTGATGTCGACGCTGGCGCGAAGGGTTTGCCCATAGGCATCAGAGGCATTTGCCGAAAAGGAAGAACCGACCAGGAGGGAAGGAACGATGGCACAATTCATTACGGCGCAAGAGGCGGCAAAGCTCATCCCCGACGGGGCCACCGTCGGCATCGCGGGGATGGGGCTTTCGGGCTGGGCGGAGGAGGTCGGCCGGGCGATCCGCGACAGCTACCGCGAGACGGGGCACCCGTGCGACCTCACCCTGAAGCAGGGCTGCGCCATGGGCGACTGGAAGACGCGCGGCGTCACCGTGTTGGGCGAGGCCGGTCCGGGCCTCGTCACCAACTGGTCGGCGGCGCACATCGGCTCGGCGTTCTCGCTCAACGAGCAGGTGCAGGCCGGCCAGATCAAGTGCCACTGCCTGCCCCAGGGCGTCATCATCAACCTGTGGCGCGAAATCGCGGCGGGCCGCCCCGGTCTGATCACCAAGATCGGTCTGGGTACCTTCGTCGACCCGCGCGTCGAGGGCGGGCGTATGAACCCCGAGACTACCGAGGACGCCTGCGAGCTCATCGAGTTCGACGGCGAGGAGTACCTGTTCTACAAGAGCTTCCCGCTCGACGTCGCCATCTTGCGTGGCACCACCGCCGACGAGAAGGGCAATATCTCCTTCGAGCACGAAAGCGTCATGAACGAGGGGCTGGCCGTCGCCTCGGCCGCCAAGAACTCCGGCGGCATCGTCATCGTGCAGGTCGAGTACCTGGCGCAGGCGGGCACCCTGAACCCCAAGGACGTCGCCATACCAGGCATCATGGTCGACTACGTCGTGCAGGCCACCGACAAGGACTGCTGCTGGCAGACCGAGGGCGTCTACTACGAGCCGGCGTTCTCCGGACAGATCAAGAAGCCGCTGAGCCAACTGCCCGTGCTGGACCTTTCCCCGCGCAAGGTCATCTGCCGACGCTGCGCCATGGAGCTCGAGCCCGGCGCCATCGTCAACCTCGGCGTCGGTATCCCGGCCGACGTCGCCTCCGTCGTCGCCGAATCCGGCTGCCTGGACGCGGTCACCATCACCGCCGAGGCCGGCGGCATCGGCGGCGTGCCGGCGGCGCTGCCCAACTTCGGGTCCAACTACAACGCCGAGGCGATCATCTCGCACAACTCCATGTTCGACTTCATCGACGGTGGCGGTCTGGACATCACGGTGCTCGGCTTGGCCGAGGTCGACAAGGACGGCAATCTCAACGTCTCCAAGTTCGGCAATCGCCTGTCTGGCCCCGGCGGTCTCATCGACATCACCCAGTCCGCCTCCACCGTCATCTTCGCGGGCACCTTCATGGCCAAGGCCAAGGAGGAGGTCGCGAACGGGAAGCTCGAGATAGTCGAGGAGGGCACCTCCAACAAGTTCGTCGACGAGGTGCAGCAGATCACCTACGCAGGCGCCTACGCGCGTCCCGACCAGAGGGTTCTCTACGTCACCGAGCGCTGCGTCTTGGAGCTGCGCGACGGCGTCATGACGATCATCGAGGTGGCCCCGGGCGTCGACGTCGACAGAGACATCATCGCCCACATGGACTTCGTGCCGGCAATCGCCGACGACGTCAGGGAGATGGATCCGGCGCTGTTCCAGGAGGAGTGGGACGGCCTCAAGGATATCCTGGGCTGTTAGGGCCATATAGACCCCAGTAGGGCCGGACAGGGGTTTGTGTCCCTGTCCGGCTTTTCTTCTGCAGGCAAAATTTGTTGTTTGCGAGATTATGAACTCGCCTGCGTATCGATCTCTATGGGAGTGAATGAGGGAAATGACGCCATTAGGGATTCGATGAAGAGCCTTTCGGATTCATAGATGTACTTCTCGTCAGGATAGGAAACGTAAAGGCTGCAGGGGAAAGGATTGCCCTTAAAGGGGATGCGGCGGATGATTCCCTGGGTAATGTAGGGGTCATGTGTTGCTATTTTGTTTGGACGAATGGCGCAGGCGTCTTTGATGAGGCTTACTGTGACCATGAGGCTGTCTTCGTAAAACATCTGCGAATGAACTTTGATACCCGCATCATTAAGTTGCCTTATGTAGGGGAACCGCTTTGCGTTCTGGTAGATGTACAGCTTCTGGTCAAGGAGATCCGAAAGCTCCAGCTCCTCCTTGTCCGCCAAGGGGCTTGCGGAGTTTACGAATACGGAGAAAGAATCCTCCTGCAAGAGGGCCAGTCTCAAGCCGTGCCGCCTTGCAAATTCTATAGTATTGTTTAAGTGATTGGGAATCTTGTATTGGATTGAAAGGCGTCCGCTGACCTGTGCCTCCAGAGCGTCGGGCTCATGTTTGAACTTGATGTCGATGGAGAGGTCAGGTAACTTCTGCTGGGCCTCATCAATGGCTCTGATGACATAGAACAACGGGGCCGTGCCGGTCATGGTAATGGTGACGGGATGATAAAGCGAGCTTTTCTCGGCCATGTCGAGCCACCGTTGATAGGTGTCGAGAATAATTCCCGCGTCGTCGTATAGACGTCTGCCCGAGTCGGTCAGGTTAACTCCGGTGGCGCTTCTCTCGATGATGGGGTAGCCAAGCTCCGTCTCGATGCTCTTTATTGCAGATGAGATGGTTGGTTGTGCACAAAACAAGGCCGCAGAAGCCTTGGTTATAGACTTGTGGTCTGCAACAGCACGGAAGTATTTCAGATGCTCGAATTGCACAAACATCACCCCATTCCAGTATACAAACATCAATCGCAAAGAGGCATAGAAGAAGCCTATGCCTCATAGGAATATCGAATGCTGATGGGTGGCATTTCGTACCTATCATTGTTCTTGGCTGTACAGACTCATATGGTGCCATTGCGGCAGCTTTTGGTCTCGACACGAAAGAAACCATCGCCAATACGGAGTCTGTCTCACGATTGTCGTGGGTGCAAAAAGATGGGTTCGTCGCTCTGCAGGAACGCAATAATTGGGGAGGTCACACACCGTGAGTCTAGATGCAAAAGAGCTTGCCCGCTTTCGGCGAACAGCTGACATCAACGAGATTGCCATGATGTTTGGGCGTTATGTGACTCTGATGGATGAGATGGATGCCATGTCAATCTATCGGGAGTTATTTGCAACTGATAACCCGGGCATAAGCATCGAGTACGATACGTGCGGAACCTATATAGGCGAAGAGCATGTCAGGGCTTTCATGGAAGACTTGTCAGCCAAACTCAACGATTGGAAGACAAAACGCGGCTGGCTCGACTTTCATGATGCAGCTACGCCCCACGTGGTGTTCAGCGCTGATGGAGATCGCGCTCAGGCCATGTGGAGTCTCATCTCGCCCAAAGCTAAGCCAGCTACGCCGGATCCGGGTTTTACTGCCGGGCGAAAGCTCACCGCTTTTTGGCAAGCGGGCAAGATGCACTGGGAGCTAGTCCGGACTGAAGAAGGCTGGAAAATCCTCCATTTTCATCTCCTGACTTACTTCACGGCCCCTTATCACGCGGGTTGGGTCAAGCAAACCGAATGCTATCGAGAGGCCCCTTTTTGGAGCATGAAACCCGACAAAAAGGCGCGCTTCTATGTCTATCACCCAGATCAGGTGTACGTGCAAGACGGCATTTACAACTGGGGCCCCTATCTCCCCGAAGACGGCTCGTTTTAGAAGGAGGGAACAGATGACAATGAGCGAAACAGAGTACACCTTTACGGAAAAGCAGCTCGAGCGTCTTCGCCGGGCCTCCGACATAACTGAGATTCAAATGCTCATGGCAAAATACGTGGATTGCATGAGCAAGATGCGCGCTAAAGACGCCTGGACGCTTTTCGCGCAAAAAAACGAGAATGTCAGCATCGAACTCGCCGAAAGCGGCGGGTATGACGGCCCTCAGCACGTGCTTCAGCTCCTTGAGGCCTATGACGAGTATTTGCGTGATCCCTCTGACAAACGTGGGTGGATGGAGCTGCAGAACATATGCAATCCCACCGTCATGGTTTCAGATGACCATACCAGGGCCATGGGCTATTGGACCATATTGGCACCTTCTAGCAAATGGGCGATGCCGTATCCATGCGATCAGGAGAAGCTGACCGCCTTGTGGGGCTGCGGTAAGTACATCGTCGAATTCGTCCGAGAAGGAGAGCGTTGGGCAATTCTTCGTTTGAAACTCGTATGGTTTTTGCGCAGCCCATTCGAATTTGGGTGGATGAAGCAAGCCGACTGCGTGCACATGCCGCCTCTCCAGGGTCTTAAGCCGGATCGCGAACCCGAGTACTACAACGTTTACAACGCCGATTACGGCTGTGCATCTGGCGGTATCGAATGGGGCCCGTACTTGCCCGAGTCACTCTAAGGAGATGCTGATATGAACAAGCAGGAAGCAGAACGATTGCTGCGTGGTGCAGATGTCATCGATATTCAGATGATCATGGGCAAATACCTAAGTTATCTGGACCAGGTCGATTTCAAGGGCATTTACAGCCTTATGGCCCAGGATCACCCTGAAATCACCTATGAAATGGTTGAGGACGGGGCGTACGTCGGGCCGGAAAGTGTCCGTCGCTATATGCTTGATGAGCACGAACACCTCAACAACAATCCCAATCACATGAAGGGATGGGTCGGTCTCCAGAACATCCTGACTCCTCGCATCGTCTTTAGCGCCGATGGAATGCGTGCCAAAGCCCAATTCAATCAACTGAGCCCCCATGCCATGGCCATCGCGCCGTATCCAGGTGATGAACACGTGCCAACGACTTATTGGTTCATCGGTAAGTACGACAACGAATTCATCAAGATCGATGAGGAGTGGAAACTCCTGAAGACTCATATTATTGCCTTCTCCCGAACCCCGTATCAGGAGGGTTGGGTTCGTCAGCCGGATGCGAGGCGCATATTCCATCCCAATGCCCAGCAACCTCAGCAAAAGGGTCGCATCTACACTTACCACTCCGATGCCGTTTATAGCAGGGATGGCAACTGGACCTGGGGACCGCACCTGCCAAAAGACGGGTCTTTCTGAGGCAAAGAGCTTGAGAAGGGACGGATGAGCAAGATGATTAGTATTCCTGAACGGCACCTGCCTCCCGAACTCGCGGATTTGCCATGTATCCGTGCAGAGGTTGCTTATGAGGTGGCCCCCGGTAGCCTCATGCCAAGCTTGGAAGGGCCGGTTTTCGACAGGGAGGGCAACTTCTACTGCTGCCACACTGCTCCTGGTGATACGTCTGTGATAAAGATCACGCCGAGGGGAGAGCAAAGCGAGTTCTATCACAACGATGTCGGCATGACGGTAGGCCTGGCGTTTCACAAGGATGGCCGCTGCTTCGCTTCCGACATGCTCTCTAGCTGCATCAATATTCTGAGTCCAGAGGGGAATCTGCTCGACACCCTCTATATCGATGACGATGGCAGAAAAATGCGGCCCGATTGCATGGTATTTCGCGAGAACGGGGATCTGTGTTTCACCGATTTGAGTGGACATCTGCATGACCCAAGTGGGGGAGTGTACGTTCTTCGAGCCGACTCTGGCTATGAGGAGATGGAACTGTTTCTAGGGGAGCTCTGCGCACCCGATGGAATCACATTTGCACCCGATGGTCGTTCTATGTGGATCACGGAGGTCTCAAGCAATTCCGTGATCAGGGTTTTGCTGGACCCAAAGGGCAATCCAAGAGTTGCACAGCACTCTCCGTTATGTGTTTACCGCAATGCTAGTTCCTCCAATGTCGACACCTGTGTCATGGATGAGAACGGGTTTATCTATGTGGGCATCATGATGGGCGGTCGAGCTGTGATCCTAGACCAGGACGGTATCCCCGTGGCAAACATTCTGGCTCCTGGTTTTGAGGAGGGAAAGCTGCGCTACACGCCAAATCTTGCCTTGAAGCAGAACGCATGCGAGGGGTACTTGCTTGCTTCGGATGACGATCGAGCCGTTGTACTTCGCTTTGAGGCTTTTGCGCCGGGACAAAGGTTGTATGCGTTCGAATAAGCGTGTCTACCTTGTCGCAGGTAACCATGAAGAAGAGGCCGATTCTTGGTTGCTGTGTGCTGCAGGGTATCGGGAGGCGCATCCTGCCCGTATGTTCAGGGATGTTGTGAGCTTGTGCTGTATAAGGCTCGCCGGGTTTATGTGCGAGGTGAGAGACAGTCATGAATATAGAACAACTTAGATATTTCCAACTTACAGCAAGCTTTCAACATATGTCCAAGGCTGCCGATATGTTGAACATCTCTCAGCCTGCCCTCGGGTCGAATATTCGCAGGCTGGAAATCGAGCTTGGTGTCCCTCTTTTTGATCGCGTGGGCAGGAACATCGTTCTGAATTCATACGGTGAAGAGTTCCTCAAGAGTGCGAATTCCATCATCGACATCTGGTCAGAAACCGCCATTAAGCTGAAAAGCATGCGTGACAACAATAGTAATACTGTCACGTTTCGTATGCCCTCGCTTTCCAACTTCGATGCGTTGCAGCAAATCATCTACGAAAAGTATCCGAAGTGCATTTTGGTAAACGACGATTTCTATTTCGAAGAGCTCGAATCGCTTCTCATGGACAGGAAGCTTGATTTCTGCATCACAGGCCGTGCGATTAAAAGCGACAAGATAATCCAGAAGAAGGTTTCGACAACTAGAAACGTAATGCTCGTCAAGTCCACCAGTCCATATGCAGCATACAAGCGGGCAAGCCTCGCCGATTTCAAAGGCGCGCTTTTCTGTGACCTTGCCTCGAACATGGCATCGGGAGTGTCCGAACTACCTCAAGTCTGCGACGCTGCGGGATTCGATGCCGATGTCGTGCTTGTCGGCGCATGTGTTGCCGACCTACTTGATGCAGTCAAGTTTCGCGGGCTCGTCGCCTGGCTTCCCGAATACATACTGAAGGGCTACAAGCTCGACGGAATTTCTATTGTTGAACTAGACGAGCCGGGATGCCATTGCAATCTATACATGGCCTGGTGCGAGGAGTTGCTTGAGCAGAAGCCGCTTGCCTATGAAATCCGCAAGATCGTTGAAGAATATTTCGTATCGCAAGTGAACGAATACGAATCATGAAACGCGTGAATCCCACATATGAGGAAGGCAGAGCCGAGACGGGTTGGTCTTGCCCCTGCACTATTAGTTTGAAAACGCTATCAATCCATCGATTCGTAACAAATGTTTCTCAATCAACGCGACTGCCTCCGTATTCGATTTGTTCTCCTACCGGGGGTTTTATATATTCAACAGAGTCTGTTCATTGCGCTGAATACATGTCTCGTATTTCTGAAATCCAAGCAAATTCATGAAAGGGGAAGTAGTGAGCATCTATCCTAATCTGGTTACGGAATGGCCAAGCATCCCTGATTTTCCCCTCCCACCAGATGTCGCAGGCCTGCCTACAATGATTGCCGAGCCATGGGTCAAGCTCGAGGACTTTCGCCCGGGTCATGCCACGGAAGGGTCAATCTTCGATGCCGATGGCAATCTCTTGCTCTGCGAGCGCGAGCGCCCCTGGTCTCAAATCGTGAAGGTAACTCCCGAAGGGGAGAAATCCGTAGTCTGGCGTCACGAAAACTCGTGCATGGTGGGACTTGCTGTCCACAAAAATGGCGATATCTTCGCAGCGGACCTCGAGGCTGGTCGCATATTCATCATCAGCCCGGAAGGGGAGTGCAAGCGAGAGATTCTCCAGCCTCATTTCTTCCATCATATTCACCCGAATGACCTCGATTTCGACAAGGACGGAAACCTGTATATCAGCGATTTCGTAGGTGATTTTGGCGATGACAGCGGCGCAATCTGGCGTGCCGATGCAGATGGCGATTACACGCACTTCCACAAGATTCTCGGTAATCTCTATCGCCCCAATGGCGTTGGCCTTTCGCCCGCAGGCGATGTCTTGTGGACTTCCGAGTCGGGAAAGAACACGGTCATCCAGATCAAGCTTGACCCACAGGGGTTCAAGAAGTCCTTCTGGGCATGTACGAGCGTCGTGTATCAGGGCGCCAGCTATGAGAAGTACGACTCCCTGCGCGTCGACTCTGCCGGCAACGTGTATCAAGCAGTTCAGTTCGGCGGCCGCTGTCTCATTCTCAACAAGAACGGCATTCCGGTGGCAAACGTCGTCGTAGAGGGGCGCGAGCTGGGCGATTGCAACCATACTCCCAACCTGGCACTCAAGTATGGAACAAGCGAAGGTTACATGCTCGGTTGCGGTCCCCGAGGTTCCTACGTGTTCAAATTCAACGCCCTTGCCCCTGCGCAGAAGATGTTCTGCAACGAATAAGACCGCTCTGGATAACTGCGCAAGGGAGACCAAGACGGAAAAGCACGAGAAGGGAAGTGCGACGTGGAAAAACTGAAGGCATTGAGTCCATGGGCCGAAGTCGATTACGAGGATGCCAAGGGAATCAATCCGCGTGTCGATACTCTTGATGGCAAACGCATTGGCCTGTTTGCCCACTTCAAAGGACACTCGTTCCTTATTCTCGATGAGATTCAAAAGGAACTAACAAAGCGCTATCCCACGGCTACGTTCACCGTATTGCAGTACCCCCGTGACACCTCGGAGATTGAAAACGACTCCGAGTTTCTCCCGAAATTCGAGGAGTGGCTCGATGGTGTCGACACTGTTATCGCCGCCTATGGCGATGCCGGCTCATGCGCTATGTACCATGCGTACAATACCGCCTTTGTCGAGAAGCTCGGCAAGCCTGCCGTGTTAGTCGCAAAGGATAGCGTCGTTATGTCGGCGCGCCGCGGAGCCTCCGCTCGCATTTGCCCCGAATTGCGCATTGTCGTCGCTCCCGAATCCTTGCCCGACATGTCGTTTGTTCCTGCGCTCGACCAAGAGCTGATCGATACGGTCATTCATCCGAACGTGGTTGCCATAATGGACGACATCGTCGATGCGCTACTAGCGCCCCTGACGGAAGAGGAGCAGGCGATACCCCATAGCGTGGCGAATCCGTTCGCAGAAGAAGTGGTTGAGGGCACTGCGCAAGAGATCAACGATATCTTCTACGAGCGCGGCTATACGCAGGGTCTGCCTATGGCCATTCCTACCGAAGAAGCCGTTTCCGAGATGCTTCGCGGTGCTGATCTTCCGCGCGATTATGTCGTTGCGAAACTTCCCCCTATGCTGGGCAAGGCGACTGTCGAGAAAATCGCGGTCAATGCGGTCATGGCAGGCTGCTTGCCTATCCACATGCCGGTTCTCATCGCGGCAGTCGAGGCGATGAATGACCCGATCATCCACCTTGCCGGGTGGACTTGCAGCGTTGCCGGTTTTGCGCCCGCCCTATGCGTGAATGGTCCCGTGGCGCGAGCCCTCAACATGAACACCAACGAAGCGGTGCTGAGCATGTACTTCAAGTCGAATGCTTGTCTTGCCCGTGCGCTTGCCTACATCATTCAAAACATCAGCGGCTCGCGTCCCGGTTTAGAGGATAACGCTTACATGGGTCATGAGGGCAGGTTCTGGACGGTGCTTGCCGAAGATGAGGCAAACAGTCCGTGGGAGCCGCTTCAGACCGAGTATGGCTTTACCGAGGACGATTCGACCGTGTTCCTATATTGGTATCACGATCGCGCCATCTTCCGAGGTAATCGCAATGTGAACTACCTCCTCGAGAAGATGTGCTCGTATGACAACACATGGGGATTCGATCCAGGCTGCACTTTCGTCATCACCGCGGGAATGGCAAAAACCTTGGCCGATGCAGGTTATTCGCGCGATGACGTCCGCGAGTACATCTATGAGTATGCCCGCAAGAGTTCGGACACCATCAACAAGCGGTGGATGACCGATAACAACCATATGCCCAAATCGGGTTTGCCGCTTCCCGAGAAAGGCTGCTATTCAGCTCGCAAGTATTGGACCAAAGAGCACATCAACATAATCGTCTCGGGCGTTGCGCCCATCGATCGAGGTGTAGCGCAGATTGGCGGCGGCGATCATGGCGGGCCGGCCTGCATCAAGATAAGGCTTCCAAGGAATTGGGACGAGCTCGTCGCCGAATATGCACCTCAGGTCGCAGACCCGCAGTTCATCCGCTATTAACGCCCAACTCTCTCTTCTGCGCTGTGGGTTTCCTCCTTAACCCGCAGCGCACCCCCCTAAAGGGCATGAGCAAGGTGTTTGAAGGCAACAACGAAAGGAATCGGCAATGAGTGATTACGACAAGTACATCGTCACGACTCCACGACCCGAGCGTCTGACGCACTACCGGCTGCCCTTGGATATTCGTCGCTCGATTGCATTCATGGATAGCGATGTGGTCGAAGGTGCGTGCAACATCGAATGTGTTTGGTACTACAAGCCTTTTGACGGGCCGCCTCATCACGCGCACGACGATACCGATGAGATTCTCGGATTTTTCGGAACCAATCAAGACGATCCCGAGTCGCTTGGCGGCGTAATTGAGTTCCGCTTCGAAGACGAGTGGGTCACGCTCACCAAGAGCTGCTTGATCTACCTCCCCAAGGGAATGAAACATTGCCCGTTCAGGGTTGTTGAGGTGGACACACCCATCTTTCACTTCGCTATTTCACCTCAGAAATTCCATGCAGCCCCACCGACGTTTGTAGAGGAGGATGAATAAGAAAAACTTGTTAGGGAATCACAATCGTAGATTAAGAGAAATCCCTAGGAGGGAAAATGGGACGGAAAGTCAATGTAAGTGAAGTCATAGGAAAGAGTAAGCTCAACGGGTTCATGTACGGCGTCATAGCCATTGGCGTCATCATGATTCTCTTTGATGGCTATGATATGGGCGTCTGGGCCGGTACTCTTACCTCTTTGCGCACGGATACGGGAATCGAGGATGTAACCCTTGGTTTCATTACGAGCGCGGGTCAGTTTGGCAGTATGCTTGGTGGCATATTTTTCGGTATGCTCTCGGATAGGATAGGAAGAAAGACTTCCCTTCTTCTTGCTACGGGCATCTATTCCGTATTTACAGGTCTCATCGGTATCGCTTCTTCACCCGAGGCGCTGACCGTGTTTAAGCTGGTATCTGGCTTCGGCCTTGCTGGCTTCACGCCTGTCGTCATGACCTACCTCTCGGAATACACGCCTATCAAGAGTCGTGCGCTTGTCACGACAATGGCGATATCCTGTGTTTCTGTAGGCTCTGTAATCAGCACGGCAGTCTGTATGGGAGTGCTCCAGACTTGGGGTTGGAGGCCGCTCTACTTTATCGCCTTCGTGCCAATCATCCTGTTCCCCTTGATTGCACTCAAGATGCCTGATTCTCCTGCTCACTATGTGAAGACCGGCAAGGTCGACAAGGTGAGGAATGTTCTTGAAAAGGCAGATCCTAGCTTTACCCCCGAGCCCGATGATGAGTATGTTGTAAGTGATGAGGAGAAGGCTGAGAAGCCGTCTGTTATCGAAGCGCTCAAGGGTATATTTGCCAATGGGATGGGCAAATATACGATTCTGTTCTGGATAGTCTTCATGCTCACGATGTACACTTCGTTTACTATGCAGACTTGGCTTGCACGCCTCATGGTCTATGGAGGATATGGCCTCACCAACAGCTTGTTCTTCTTGCTGCTCTTCAATCTTTGCTCGCTTCCCGCAGCAGCGATCGTTGGATGGATTGCGGATAAGGTTGGTTTCAAGAAGACCATCATCTGCCTGGCAATCTTCATTGCTATTGTGATCTCGGTCATCGGCTTTGTGCGTTCAGAGATTGTGGTCATCATTCTCTGCGTCATTGCTGGTGCTGGCACCACGGGTGTTTACAATGCAGTTTATTCATGCATCACATTGAGCTATCCTGCAGAGGTTCGTGGTACTGGTGTAGGCTGGGCTAATGCGATTGGTCGTTTTGGTGCTATGGTAGGCCCTGCCGTTGCAGGCGCACTGGTAACCGGAGGACTGCCGGTAACCGTCATCTTCCCGGTGACCGCACTTGGCTATCTCCTGGTTGGTATCCTGTTCTTCTTCTACAACGACAAGCTGTCAAAGCAGGCTTAAAGAACAGAGTTTCGTTGTATTGCAAAGTCGGATAGATGGATTCTAGCTTTGCAACCGCCCATTATGCATCACCGAAGGGCAGTATCCAACACCCGTGATTCGCATTGATGATGCGAATCACGGGGCGAGGATCGGTCTGAATTAATGCCATAAGCTAATTCGTAGGAAAGGACGCATTGATCGCGTCCTTTCATTGCTAAATACAACGTTTCATATGTTCTAGAAGGGACGTATTTCTCATTATGGGCTCAGCTGGGAAACATAAAGAGCCAAGCATTTGGAATATAACATTCATCATCCTCATGATGATTAGCTTCTTCCAGACAATGGGGCAAATGATGATGAATGTTCTTATACCCTTATATGTTTATGATATTGGCGCCCCAGCACAGATTGTCGGTATGACTGTTGGAGCTTTTGCTATCTCCGCCATCCTCGTGCGGCCTTTCATAGGTCCTGCTTTCGATGCATTCAACAAGAAGATGATTCTCATCATCTCGCTTCTTGTGATAGCGGTCTCAACATTTTTGTATAGTGTCGCAACAACTGTTACTGCTATTTTCGTGATACGTCTTTTGCATGGTGCAGGACTTGCAACTTCTGCTGCACTAGCTCAGGCCATGGCTGCAGATGCTCTTCCTATGCAAAAGATGAACTCGGGTATCTCCATATTCGGACTGGCGTTGGCAATATCTCAGGCAATCGGGCCTTTAGTAGGATTGGCCTTGCTGGATTTTGTCGGATTTCAACGGGCATTTCGCATTTCTGCGCTTGTCATCATAGGTGGGCTCATCCTTGCATGCGTGATCAAAGAACCAGGTAACCATGCGAGAAAACCATACCAATTCAAACTGGATCGCATGTTCTCGAAAGGTGCTGTCACCCCAGCCCTACTGATCGCATTGTTATCAATGCCATTCTCATGCATAAATGCATTCATAGTCATCTATGGCAACCTGTTGGGGATTGAGGGAATGGGTGCGTATTTTGCTGTTTATGCTGGTTGTCTGCTGGCCACTCGTCCTCTTTTCGGCTCGCTTTCTGATAAGCACGGAGTCCAAAGAATCATCCCAATAGGCCTGTGCTTCTTCGTTGCCTCAATCCTCGTGCTCACGTTCGCGTCGAGTCTCCCCGTTTTCCTGTTGGCTGCAGTCATAGGTGCTTGTGGGTATGGAGCAGTTATCCCGCTTTTGCAATCATTGGGATTCTTGTGCTCTCCTTATGATGCTCGTGGCGCTGCAAGCAACACAACCTTTCTTGGGCTCGATGCCGGCAACCTCATGGGACCAACGATTGGCGGAATGATAGTGAGTTTGTTTATTGTCTCTGGTGCATCAGAGGCTCAATCATATAACGGGATGCTCTTCGTTCTCATCATCCCGGTCCTCATCGCGTTCATAGTGTTTCTCATAGTACGGAAGAGCGCCATGAGACCAACTGAATAGCTCGACGATGACAAAGAGCATATGGTGGTGTTCGCCATAGTCGATTAGCGCAGGAACTCAAACGAAAAGCTCTGAAGCTTTATCAATCTTTACTGAAAGGATCTAGAAGAAGTGGCCAATAAAAAGAAAAGCAAGCTCAACAATGAGTTGAGATCTCTTCAACTTCAAAGGAAAAGAGCGCTCGGCATATGTTTGATTGGTGTAGCGGGAATAGTGGTGATATTGGTCGTCAGGCGAGCGTTGGTATTATCAGGCATCTTGCTGGTTGACGAAACGATATCTGACACTATCGTGTTCGTGCTGTGCTTGGCCATCTGCTTTATCATCGGTCGCCAAATCTCGCTTTGTCTTAGCATTAGAAGAAGGATCAAAGAGATAAAGGCCGTATTAGCCAATTGAGCATTTGCGGATAATCTAGGCCGCGTTCTTGCATGGCGCATTCACCTCAATGAAAGCAAGGGGAGCTTCGTTCTCATGGAAACCATATCCTGGCTGGAGCGCCTTTATCTTGATGGCAGGCCATCGGAATTTACTAATATGGGCGGTTGCCCTGCTCTTATAGCCGCCGGACATCTTTGTTCTTCGAGCGATGCATGGGACGCTGTTAGCAGCACCGCATTTACAATGGAGGCATTGCTACCCCAGAGGCATGTCCAGGCTTTTTGCAAAATCTACGAACATGCGCAGGGCACTGGATTCATTGTCCTTGTCATATAAAAGCTGCAGCTTGAAGTGGTAGTAGTCCTTGCCAAGTTGCTTTACTTGTATGTCATGTCGGGCAGTCCGCGGTCTGTACATAAGAGGTGCGACATATCTGCCCGATGCAATGAGGCCAAATAGCAGAGAACCCCTGCCTTCGGTGAATTTGATATTTGGCTCGAACCCCTCTGCTTCGCATGCTTCAACAAAACGTATGACCTTCGGGTCTCTTCTCATGTCGTCGCGATAGGTTCTAAACAAAAAGCAATCGTTTTTAAAGTCGCTCAACATAAGGTTTTCTCTGTTCGCGAGGCGATGTTTCTTTGGAATGGCGATTTTCAAGCGGAATTCCTGGATGTCGACCCTTTCCCATGTTTTCATGATTAGGTCGGAATACTCTGTGTCATCTACTCGGGCAACAAATCCCGCATCGATTTGACGATCCTTGAGCATCTGAAGAATCCGCATGTTCGTATCTGCAAGCTGCTCGATTTTGATGGAAGGGTAAGATGCGGCAAATCTCAGGACAATCTCATCTTCCCCCAAGGTGCTCAGTCCGTGGGGGCACGAAAGTCGCAGAAGCAAATCGCCATCTTTTCTGATTGCCGCCGCCCTGCTCATCAATTTTCCTGTTGCCTGCCGGACCTCTTCGAAAAAGGGTACTAACTGCTCCCCTTCAGGCGTGAGCTCAAGTTGAGAACGCGTTTTGCGATTGAAGAGCTTGACGCGCAGCTCTTTTTCGAGCGAATCGATGTGCTTGGATATGGTTGGTTGAGAATACGAAAGCTCCTGTGCAGCAAGAGAGAAGCTCTTGTTGCGAATGACCGAAAGGGCCATTTCAATTTCTTCGAAATTCATTCTCGCCGCCTTCCTGGATGATTGCTGGGTTAGCGTAGATAACAGACATAACTGCACAGACCGCATCGCAGACTACATTCTAATCTGGACATATCAGCACTAGGCACCCGTATTCGATTATCGAATCAATGCATAGAAAGAAGAATTATTCGAATACTGAATAAAGATCTGGAAAGATGAATTAGCTCCCAGCTCATGCCCGGTTAGCCTGTAATTCAGAAGAAGCTCTCATTTGCAATGGGGAGCTTGGACACTACCAGCTAAAGGGGGATGTATCGTGAGTGATGTATGCAAGACACTGCATTGCGACGTTGCGGTCATAGGTGGCGGCGTTGGAGGATGCGCCGCGGCAATTGCCGCGGCGCGCAAGGGCATGCGAACGATTCTGTTCGAGAAGGGGGTTACACTCGGAGGCCTTGCAACGAATGGCTATGTCCCGCAAATCGCCGGCGGCATCGAGGGCATTTGCCTTGAATTTGCCGAGCGACTCGACAAAATCGGCCAGCTTCGCAAGATTGACCCGAGCAAAGACTACTATCGCAATCCCAGCTTCGAACCGGAGTACGGAAAGATCGTTCTCGAAGACATGCTGTTCGAGGCAGGGGCTCGTGTCATTTACGATTCGACTTTAGTCGATGCTGAAATGAATGACCAAAAGATTGATTCTGCCATGTTCTTTACCAAGGGTGGAACCATGCGCGTGAAGGCGCGAGTGTACATTGACAGTACCGGAGATGGCGACCTAGCCGCTTTGGCCGGCGCGCCGTTTGAGGTTGGTGGCCAGGATTTTGCTGGCCTGAACATGTCGACAACGCAGGGCTCCCGATGGGCGGGGGCGAATCTCAGAGTTTACGAGGCGGCTGAGGAGGCATTTCGCAAGGAACAAGTCGAGCAGGGTGTTGAGAACCCCCTGCCACTGGTCTATGTACTAGAAGAAGAGGCCATCAAGCGGGGCGAGATGTCCAGGCATGTATGCAATAGGAGCAAGGGCTTCTTTCGCGTACTCATTCCCAACACGCCAGATGAAGACGCAGAGTTCGTTACATTCTCTTTCCATAGCTATTATTGCCACAATACCGATGCGGAAGACATCTCGCGTCAGATTCTCGAACAGCATCAACTCATGAAGCAGTTCCATGCATTTCTGAAGAACAACGTGCCGGGCTTCGAGAATCTGCGCCTTATCGGTATGGGCTCCCTGCCCGGAGTGCGCGATAGCCGCCGTATCTTCGGTGAGTACATGCTCAAATCGAGTGATGTGGCGTGTGGCACAAAGTTCGATGACGGTATCGCACGCTTTCCCGAGATGTTTGACACGCATCATCCGACAAGTCCGGATTGGGTCTTCATGCGGCACATTCACATTGGAGAACAAGAAGGCAGCGCGGTGTGCGAAGAAGACCATGTTGGCGTGGATTGCGATTGTCAGATGCATCCGTTTGGTGTTCCCGCCGGAATTCCGGCTCGCTCCAATCCTAAGGACTGGTGCGAAATTCCCTATCGGTGCCTGCTTCCGCAAAACGTGGACAACCTACTGACTGCCGGCCGTTGTTGTTCTGCCGAGTTCCATGCTAATGGAGCTATGCGCATTATCGGCCCTGCAATGGGGACGGGTCACGCCGCGGGCGTCGCGGCGAGTGTTGCAATCAAAGAAGGCGTGCTGCCGAAAGATATCGAGGGCACGCGTATTCGCGCCATGCTTCTCGAGGACGGTGTCAATCTTGATCAGCCATGCGATGGCTACTGGAAAGAGCTGCGCGACTCAGATTGCGACATGGTGATTAACGGTGGAGATTTTCTCGTGCTCGTTCCGAAGGAGAGTTAGACGGATATCGAGGAGCATTCGTCACTTAAGGCAAGGAGAGAAAAATGAGTGCAGAAATTGCGGCGAAGCCCGCAGTCGGAGCTCCGGCTAAGAAGGAAAAGAATCCGGTTATGTACTGGATTGGCGTAGTCGTAGGCTTGTTCTTGATGTTCGTTTTCGGAAGGGTATGCCCTGCATGGGGAGCCGTTACGCCCATGGGCGTAAACATGATTGGCATTTTCATCGGTCTTCTGATTCTTATTACGGTTACCGGTGAGTTGATATGGCCGGCATTGGCTGCTCTTGTCGCAACCGTCTTATGTGGCTACATGACGGGCGGGGATATTATCGCCAAATTCATGGGCACGACAACCATTCTTCAGGTCATTGCCATCTTGGTCATCTGCGCGGCCCTGAGATCGACAGGGGCTGGTGCGGTCATTGCCAAGAAAATCGTGACGGCCAAGTTTGTCCAGGGCCGTCCACTGGTTTTTACAATGTTCTTTTTGATTGCCTTCTTGTTCGCCGACATCTTCCTGGACACCTTCGGAGGCATTCTGTTTTCATTCACGGTGTTCGAGAGCGTACGTGAGACATTGGGCTATGAGAAAAATGATCGCTACGTCCAGGCGATGACACTTGGTTTGTACCTATGTGGCATGCTTGGTGCTGCGCTTATTCCGTTCACTCCCATGACCCTTGCCATCACGGGTGCGTTCAGCGCATCGGCGGCGAGCTACGGCTTCGCCTTCAATCCCGCAGTGTATATCGTTGCTGCAATCATCGTCGGAACGGTGTTCATGGTCTGCTACTCGCTGCTCATGAAGTACGTTTTCCGCTGTGACATGTCTCGCCTCAAGACTCTCAACGTCCATGAGATTGAGGCGCTCAAGGAGACGAGCGACAAGTTCAACCTGACGCAAGTGATTTATCTTTTGGCGTTCCTCATCGGTATCGCCTACTCCTTCGTCTTGCATTTCCTTCCGCAGGACAGCTCGGCGTACGCTTTTCTTGCTCCCATTACGCAGGCCGTCTGGTTTGTCTTGGTCATTGTCGTTCTCTCTATCGTGAAGATTAACGGCAAGCCTCTCATGGATTGCAAAAAGTTCTTCAAGGAGGGCGCAAACTGGGGATTCATTTGTACTATCGGTATGTTCATGATCATCGGCGGTGCGCTAAGCGCTCCCGATCTTGGCGTTCGCACTTGGTTAACTGATATTCTCACGCCGCTCTTCTCTGACATGAGCTTCCCGGTTTTCATGTTCGTCATCATCTTAATCTGCGCCATCGTCACCAACTTCTTTTCCAATATGGCGACGGGCATTATCGTTTCCTCGATAACGATGCCGTTCATTGCTATCTTCGCCAGCCAAGGAATTAATCCCAGTGTCATTGCGACTGCAATTGCCTACACGAGCATGTGTGCCTACATGACAATGGCCGCCGCCGGCCCTGCCCCGCTATTGCTCGGACGCGAGGGAATCGAAACCAAGTTCATTTGGACACGGGGCCTCATCACGCTTGGTGCTTATGTGATTGTTGCCGTTGTGTTCTTCTCTATTCTTGGCTTTGTGATGTGATTTAAGTTCTGGGCCCTCTGAATGGCTCGGGATTTAATCTCAGTGCTTTGGCGGATTGGGTGTACGGGGCAAGATGCGTGTCTGTGAGGTGCTGGCGAAGGCCAGCACCTCACCTTTTAATCATGGCCTTCAGCCAGTCTTGGTTGTTCCGAGTTTTGTCCGAAATCACTCCGATTTCGTTCAGATTCCCGGGGTAGTTGTCCCGGCGCTTTCTGTCATATGCTGCGCTTCCGTTCGTTTTGCCCACGAAAGGAGCGCGCGACGATGGACCTTGGAAAGGACGTGTCCCGAAGGGCAAAAACTCAGTTCGGACTCGACCGAGAAGGGCTCGTGTTCGCATCTGCCTATACGTTTGCAAAGGTCATGGCTGATAATCCCAATCTCGCACGCCGTTTTGCGGAGCGGCTCTTAGGTATCAAGATAGGAGCACTTGAGTTCTTCGAAGTCGAGATGGATATTCCGGCGGCTTTGCGCAAGTCGGTGCGGATGGACGCCATTCTTGCAGGCAGCGGAGAGGTCGTCGAGATCGAGATGCAAAGCGAGCGAGACGGCAGTCTCGAGCGCAGGCTACGATACTATCAGGCGATGATAGACTCACGCTCTCTGGACAAGGGGCAGATGTATAGAGACCTGCCGGAACTCTATATGCTGGCAATTTGCCGATACGATCATTTCGGCACCAATCGTGCGCTGCATAGATTCGAGATGCGATGCGAAGACGGGCTGTCCCTCGGGCTCGATAACGGTGTGCATGTCATCATAGCGAACACCTCCGCAAGTATGCTGGATGTTCCGCCTGAGGTCCGTTCCTTGTTACAATATGTGGAGACAAACGAGCCGGTGGAGGGAGATGACCTGACCATGGAACTTGCAGACGCCACGCGTGAAGCCTACGCCGACGAGGGCTGGGTCGGAAGCATCATGACCGTCGACATGATGATGAGGGTCAAAGAAGCCGAGGCAATCGAAAGAGGGGAGAAGGAGGGCCTTGAGCGAGGCCTGAAGCGAGGTCTCGAGCAGGGAATCGAACGCGGAGTCAAACAGGGCATCGAACAGGGCATCGAACAGGGCATCAAACAGGGCATCGCGCAGGGCATCGAGCAGGGGGAGGCCCGTTCTGCCGCTCTCATCGCCGCGATGCAAAGGGCCGGCGTTTCCGCCGAAGACATCCTCGCCGCGCTTATGGGCGATGATCGGGAGGCTCTCTATAGGCAATACGGGGTGCGGTAATCCATCTTTTCCTTGCGCCCGCTCGCATGTTGCTCTATCATTCCATCTCGCATTTGTAGTTTTACCCGCTACCAAAGACAGCCGGTGTCCTATCCGGGACTTAAGGGAAGCGAAGCTTCCGCCCGCCGAGGTGGTCGAACATGAATGATGCTTCAGGCATGCACTCTCGTCGGCCTCCGCTGTCACGCAGCGGGGGTCGATTTGCATGAAGGGAGGTGCGCATGCCTACACAGCAAAAAGTCGAGCAAGTCGAGGAGCTTACCGAGCTCTTCAAGAACAGCGAGGGTTGCTGGTTCGTCGACGCTCGTGGCCTTACCGTCAAGGAATCCCAGGAGCTTCGTCGCAACATCCGCGAGGGTGCCGGACAGATGCACGTCTACAAGAACAACCTCGCCGCCATCGCGCTCAAGAACCTCGACCTTCCCGAAATCCCCGAGATTCTGGCTGGCCCCACGGCCTTCGTGTTCTGCGATGGTGACGTGGCCGCTCCGGCCAAGGCCCTCAAGGATTTCGCCAAGGATCACGAGGCCCTGGAGATCAAGGGTGGCATCGTCGACGGCAAGGTCTATTCCGTCGAGGAGGCACTCAAGGTCGCCGATCTGCCCAGCAAGGAGCAGCTCGTCGCCATGCTTCTGTCCACCATGCTCGCACCGGTCACGGGTCTTGCCCGTGTCTGCGCGGCGCCGGCAGAAGGTTTGGCCCGCACGGTCCAGGCTATCGCAGACCAGAAGGCTGCATAGCGCCACGTTTGTTATGTATATGCAAGGTGGCGTGATTGCCGCCGCAACTGAAAGGTTTTAGTTATGACTAAGGAAGAAATTCTCGAAGGTATCAAGGGCCTGACCGCTCTCGAGCTCTCTGAGCTCGTCCATGACCTGGAGGAGGCCTTTGGCGTCTCCGCCGCCGCTCCCGTTGCCGTTGCCGCCGTTGGTGGCGCTGCTGCTGGTGGCGACGCTGGTGCTGCCGAGGAGAAGAGCGACTTCGACGTCGTGCTCGAGTCCTTCGGCGACAACAAGATCGCTGTCATCAAGGTTGTCCGCGAGGTCACCGATCAGGGTCTCAAGGAAGCCAAGGCTCTCGTCGAGAGCGCTCCTGCCACCATCAAGGAGGGCGTGAAGAAGGACGAGGCCGAGGAGATGAAGGAGAAGTTCGAGGCTGCTGGCGCCGTCGTCACCCTCAAGTAACTTCTTGTCCTTTGGCAAGTTCGCGAAAAACCCGGATTCCGTTACGGAGTCCGGGTTTTTTCTTGTGATGGCGCTGTGACGGGGGTAATCTATATAAAGTTATGCCCAAGCGGAGGGGGAGAACATGCTCGAGAAGGCCGATCTCAAGAAACGCATCGATAAGGAAGAATACGAGCAACGCAAGAGGGAGCTCACCGAGAAGCTTGTGCGCCTGCAGCAGCAGTGCATCCGCGAGAAGTTCCCCGTCGTCGTCTGCGTGGACGGCTGGAGCGCATCGGGCAAGGGCACGAGTATCTCCAAACTGGTGAAGGACCTCGACGCTCGCGCGTTCACCGTGTACTCGATGAACGACCCCACGGAAGAAGAGTGCCGCTATCCGCTCATGAAGCGCTTCTGGGAGCGCGTTGGCCAGTACGGCACCATGACGTTCTTCGACAAGAGCTGGTATTCCGAGATCATCAAAAACCTCTCCGGCATGATTCATAGCGGCAAGGGGGCCGCGCATCTGCCGCAGCCCAAGATTCGCGATCACGTTGATTACATCGTGAAGTCGCGTAACGGCGAGGCAGGTCTCTTCGCCGAGTCCGCCGGGATTTTCGAGGGCCAGCTCGTCGCCGATGGCTATCTCATCATCAAGCTGTTCTTCCACATCAGCAAGAAGGAACAGGCCAAGCGCCTCGAGGCCCTTGAGGCAGACAAGACGACCGCATGGCGCGTTAACGAAGAGGATCTCTACCAGAACAAGAACTACGACAAGACGCCGCCCATCATCGACAAGCTTCTCGAGCTCACCGATAGCGCCGATGCCCCCTGGCACATCATCGCTGCCGAAAACCGCCGCGTGCGTCGCATCGAGTTTCTCGAGACGCTCGTTGCCGAAATCGAGGAGGGGTTGGCTCGCCACGTCAAGATCAAGGAGAACCCCGTCATCATCCCCGATGACTTCCCGCTGCCGCGCACGCGCCACGACCTCGTGGAGGTTCAGACGGTCGAGGAAATTCGTCACGATCTCACGATCGATCCCGAGGAGTACCGCAACGAGCTCAAGAAGGAGCAGGAGCGGCTCAACACCCTGCAATTCGAGATGTACCGCAGGCAGATCCCGATGATGCTCGTCTTCGAGGGTTGGGATGCGGCTGGCAAGGGCGGCGCCATCAAACGCATAGCCGCGGCGCTCGATGCCCGCGATTACCGCGTCATTCCCTCGGGCGCACCCACCAAACCCGAGAAGGAGCATCCCTTCCTGTGGCGTTACTGGGTCAGCCTGCCCAAGAGCGGGCATACCGCGATTTACGACCGTTCTTGGTACGGCCGTGTCATGGTCGAGCGTGTGGAGGGCTTTTGCACCGATTCCGATTGGCGTCGCGCCTTCGAGGAGATCAATGACTTCGAGTGGGAGATGTTCCGTACGGGTGCGCTGCTCATGAAGTTCTGGGTCGACGTGAGCCAGGACGAGCAGCTCGCGCGCTTCGAGGCGCGCAAGAACGACCCGGACAAGGCCTGGAAGCTCACTGACGAGGACTGGCGCAATCGCGAGAAATACCCGCAGTACTGCGTGGCCATCAATGACATGCTGCGCATGACCTCGACGTATTTTGCCCCCTGGAACATCATTGAGTCCGATGACAAGAAGTACGCGCGCATCAAGACGATCAAGGCCATCAACGCCGCGATCGAGGAACGCCTGAAGCAGGACAAGAAGAATTAATCCCTCATTTGCCCTTGCCAAGAAAGACGAAATGCGCATTGGGCCTGACTGATACCCTAATAAACTCAGGTTTAGATAATAAATCACCTAAAACATACCATTCGCCGATAAATTGCGCACGTTTGCGATTACATTTGCAGTGAAACAACCGCTCATCCAAAAACTTCTTGACCCCTTATACGCGCGCGCATATCCTCTCGCTCGTGTATCACCCGTTTCGTAGCTTCATCGGACAACTATAAGGAGGATATAGTGCCGACTACCGTAACGTCCCAGGCCAACGTGTATCGCGATCGTCTCAGCTTCGCGAAGCTCCCCGAGGTCATGGACATCCCCAACCTGATTTCCATTCAGGTCGATTCGTTCAACAATCTGATGACCGAGGGCCTCGACGAAACCTTCGCGAGCATGTCTCCCATCGAGAACAGCGCGAAGACCCTTTGCGTCGAGTTCGGTGCCCACGAGTTCGGCGACCCCAAGCATTCCGTCGAGGAGTGCAAGAAGCGCGACATCTCGTACCAGGCCCCGCTCTTTGTCGACATTCGCTTCATCAACAAGGAGACCGGCGAGATGCAGGAGTCCAACGTCTTCATGGGCGATTTCCCGCTCATGACGAACCGCGGCACCTTCATCATCAACGGCACCGAGCGTGTCGTCGTCTCCCAGCTCGTTCGCTCGCCGGGCGTGTACTTCTCGGCCGAGCGCGACAAGACGAGCGATCGCACTATATATAATGCGAAGGTCATCCCCACGCGCGGCGCATGGCTCGAGTTCGAGACCGACAAGCGCGACGTGCTTTCCATCCGCATCGACCGCAAGCGCAAGCAGCCTGCGACGCTTCTTCTTCGCGCGCTCGGCATTGCCGAGACCCGCGACGAGATCATCGACCTGCTCGGCGATAGCGAGATGATCGAGCGCACGCTCGAGAAGGATCCGTCTTCCTCGCGTGAGGAAGCCCTCATCGAGCTGTACCGTCGCCTGCGTCCGGGCGAGCCGCCCACGGTCGATTCCGCGCGCAGCCTGCTCGAGGGTCTGTTCTTCAATCCCCAACGCTATGACCTCGCCAAGGTCGGCCGCTACAAGATCGACAAGAAACTCGGCATCGAGAGCGACTCCTCCACGCTCACGGTCGAGGATATCGTCACCGCCATGCGCTACATCATCAACCTCGCCGAAGGCAAGCCCGGTTATCAGGTCGATGACATCGACCACTTTGGCAACCGCCGCATCCGCACGGTCGGTGAGCTCATCAAGAACCAGTTCCGCATCGGCATCAGCCGCATGGAGCGTGTCGTGCGCGAGCGCATGTCCACCTTCGATCCCGAGGACATCTCGCCGCAGTCGCTCATCAACATTCGTCCGATTGTCGCTGCCATCAAGGAGTTCTTCGGCTCCTCGCAGCTCTCGCAGTTCTTCGACCAGACCAACCCGGCAGCTGGCATCACGCACAAGCGTCGTCTGTCCGCACTCGGTCCGGGTGGTCTGTCCCGCGAGCGCGCCGGCTTCGAGGTTCGCGACGTTCACACCTCGCACTACGGCCGCATGTGTCCCATCGAGACGCCTGAAGGCCCGAACATCGGCCTCATCGGCTCGCTGGCGACCTACGCCCGTGTCAATGACTTCGGCTTCATCGAGACGCCGTATCGCCGCGTCGTCGATGGAAAGATCACCGATGATGTCGACTATCTGACCGCGGACGAGGAGGAGAACTACTCCATCGCCCAGGCAAACGAGCCCTTCGATCCCAAGACGCGCGTGTTCGGTTCCGTTGACGAGAAGACCGGCAAGTTCGTTGCCGCCAAGCGCGTCGTCTGCCGCACCAAGAACGCCGATGGCGTCTTTGGCGATCCCGAGGAAGTGCCCGTCGAGGACGTGCAGTACATGGACGTGTCTCCGCGCCAGATGAACTCGGTCGCCACCGCGCTCATTCCCTTCCTCGAGCATGACGACGCCAACCGCGCCCTCATGGGCTCGAACATGCAGCGTCAGGCCGTGCCGCTGCTTCGCCCGCAGGCCCCGCTCGTGGGTACCGGCATGGAGCATCGTATCGCGTCCGACTCCGGCGAGTTGCCCCTGGCCAAGCATGCCGGCACCGTCAGCTACGTCGATGGCGCGCGTGTCGAGGTCACCGACGAGAACGGAAATGTCGACACCTACACGCTGCCCAAGTTCCAGCGCTCCAACCAGAGCGGTTGCATCAACTACAAGCCGCTCGTGAAGTACGGCGACGAGGTCCACATGGGCGACGCCCTGGCCGATGGCCCCTCCACCGACCACGCCGAGCTCGCCCTGGGCCAGAACCTCATGATCGCCTACATGCCGTGGGAAGGTTACAACTACGAGGACGCCATCATCATCTCCGAGCGCGTCGTCGCCGAGGACCTCCTCACGTCCATCCACATCTCCGAACACGAGATCGACGCACGTGACACCAAACTCGGTCCCGAGGAGATTACCCGCGAAATCCCCAACCTCTCCGAGGATATGCTCGGCAACCTGGACGCCGACGGTGTCATTCGCATCGGCGCCGAGGTGCATCCGGGCGACGTGCTCGTCGGCAAGGTCACGCCCAAGGGCGAGACCGAGCTCACCGCCGAGGAGCGCCTGCTACGCGCCATCTTCGGCGAGAAGGCCCGCGAGGTTCGCGACACGTCCCTGAAGATGCCGCACGGTGCCTCGGGTCGCGTCATCGGCATCTCGCAGTTCTCGCGCGCCGCTGGTGACGAGCTTCCCCCGGGAATCAACGAGCTCGTGCGCGTGTACGTCGCGCAGAAGCGCAAGGTGCAGCAGGGCGACAAGCTCTCCGGTCGCCACGGCAACAAGGGCGTCATCTCGCTGGTGCTCCCGGTCGAGGACATGCCCTACATGGCCGATGGCACGCCTGTCGACGTCATCCTCAATCCCCTGGGCGTACCCTCCCGTATGAACGTCGGCCAGCTGCTCGAGAACCACCTGGGTTGGGCCGCGCTCAATGGCTGGAACGACGATCCCAAGAGCGACGAGCCGGTCGATGGTCCCTTCTTCGTGTCCACGCCGATTTTCGACGGCGCGACCGAGGAGGAGATCTCGGACGCCATCATCAAGGGCAACTGCAACCGCGTGAACAAGGCGAAGAAGCGCTACGGCGACAAGTTCTACGAGCCGTTCGTCGCCCAGCTTTCCGCCACGGGCAAGGCCGACCTCTACGATGGCCGCACGGGCGAGAAGTTCCGCGAGCCGATTACCGTGGGCCAGACCTACATGCTCAAGCTTTCGCATATGGTCGACGACAAGATTCACGCCCGCTCGACCGGCCCCTACAGCCTCATCACCCAGCAGCCGCTCGGTGGTAAGGCCCAGTTCGGCGGCCAGCGTTTCGGCGAGATGGAGGTCTGGGCGCTGTACGCGTACGGCGCCGGCAACGTCCTGCAGGAGATCCTCACGGTCAAGTCCGACGACACGGCCGGTCGCGTCAAGGCGTACGAGTCCATCGTCAAGGGCGAGAACATCCCGGCCCCCGAGCTTCCCGAGTCGTTCAAGGTCCTCGTCAAGGAGATGAAGTCGCTCGCGCTCGACGTCGAGCTCATCGGCCATGACGGAAAGGACGAGACCGACGTTCTCACCGAGACCACCGAGATTCTCGACGCGAGCAGCGAGGTCGCCGAGGCCGGGGATTCCGGCATCGACCTGGACCTCGACGCGCTCGACATGCTCACGGACGGCATCGCGCAGATGAACGCCGGCGCAGATGACCTGCTGGGCATTCCCGAAGGCGGCGACGAGCTTATCGGCTCGTCGGTCTCCGATAATGGTGACGAGGTCATGATCGGTGCTGCCGTCGGCGACGATGACGATGCGCCCGTCGACCCCAGCGAGGGTCTGATCGGCGGCATCATCACCGAGGACAATCCCTACCACGACGAGATCGAGGAGGCTCTCGAGGACCAGGCCGCCGAGTCTGCGATCGAAGAGGATCAGGACGCGTACATCGACGAGGCCGAGGAGCTTATCGGAGACGCGTCTGCCGATCCCGGCATCGCGATCGACGTGAACGTGGACGAGCAGCCCGACATGGACGACGACACTGAGGGAGAGGAGTAGGCCATGACCGTATTTGACGTCAATAACTTTGATGAGTTCCACATTGGCCTGGCAAGCGCCGAGAAGATCCGCTCCTGGTCGCACGGTGAGGTCAAGAAGCCCGAGACCATCAACTACCGTACCCTCAAGCCCGAAAAGGACGGCCTGTTCTGCGAGAAGATCTTCGGCCCGACCAAGGACTGGGAGTGCGCCTGCGGCAAGTACAAGCGCATTCGCTTCAAGGGCATCGTCTGCGAGCGCTGCGGCGTCGAGGTGACTCGTGCCCGCGTGCGTCGTGAGCGCATGGGCCATATCGAGCTGGCCGCTCCCGTGAGCCACATCTGGTACTTCAAGGGCAGCCCGAGCCGTCTCGGTTACCTGCTCGACATCTCGCCCAAGGATCTCGAGAAGGTCCTCTACTTCGCGAGCAACATCATTACCTGGGTTGATAAGGAGGCCCTGGCCGAGGACGCGTCCGAGCTCGAGGAAGAGCTCGCGGCAAGCCTCGAGGAGCTCGATTCCGAGCGTGATCGCCTGATTCAGATGACGCGCCATCAGTCGACCGAGTACTTCGACGAGAACGGCGAGCGCGAGTACGACGAGGAAGACCTCATGACCCCGGAAGAGGTCGAGGAGGAGATCGCCGACCTGCGCGAGGAGTTCGAGGAGCGCAAGGACCTGCGCACCGAGGCGTACGAGACCCTCATGCGCATCGAGCCCAAGATGCTCATCTCGGACGAGACGCTCTATCGTGAGTTGCGTCTCAACTATCGCGATTACTTCCGCGGCGGCATGGGCGCCGAGGCCGTACGCGACCTGCTCGGTGACGTCGACCTCGAGGCCGCGGCTGAGGAGCTGCGCGAGATCATCGCCACGGGCAAGGGCCAGAAGCGCGCCAAGGCCGTGAAGCGCCTCAAGGTCATCGAGGCCTTCATCCGCAGCAACAACAATCCGACGGACATGATCCTCGACGTCATTCCGGTCATTCCGCCCGACCTGCGCCCCATGGTGCAGCTCGACGGCGGCCGCTTTGCCACGAGCGACCTCAACGACCTGTACCGTCGCGTCATCAATCGCAACAACCGCCTCAAGAAGCTGCTCGACCTCTCGGCTCCCGACATCATCGTGAACAACGAGAAGCGCATGCTCCAGGAGGCCGTGGACGCCCTCTTCGACAACGGTCGACGCGGTCGTCCCGTCGTGGGCCCGGGCAATCGTCCGCTCAAGTCGCTTGCCGACATGCTCAAGGGCAAGCAGGGCCGCTTCCGCCAGAACCTTCTGGGCAAGCGCGTAGACTACTCCGGCCGCTCGGTCATCGTCGTCGGTCCGCAACTTAAGATCTACCAGTGCGGCCTTCCCAAGCAGATGGCCCTCGAGCTGTTCAAGCCTTTCGTCATGAAGCGCCTGGTCGAGCTCGAGCAGGCGGCCAATATCAAGGCGGCCAAGCGCATGGTCGATCGTGGCGCGTCGCTGGTCTGGGACGTGCTCGAGGAGGTCATCACCGACCATCCCGTGCTGCTCAACCGCGCACCGACCCTGCACCGCCTCGGCATCCAGGCCTTCGAGCCCGTGCTCGTCGAGGGCAAGGCCATCCGCCTGCATCCGCTCGTCTGTACGGCGTTCAACGCCGACTTCGACGGTGACCAGATGGCCGTGCATGTGCCGCTGTCCAGTGAGGCGCAGGCCGAGGCCCGCGTGCTCATGCTCAGCTCCAACAACATCAAGTCGCCTGCTCATGGCAAGCCGCTCACCATCCCGACGCAGGACATGATCATCGGCATCTACTACCTCACCGCCGCTCGTGACGGCTTCGAGGGCGAGGGCCGCTGCTTCATGGACTTCAAGGACGCGCAGAACGCCTATGACGCTCGCGCGGACGTCGACCTGCAGGCCAAGATCTTCGTGCGCCTCAAGTACGACACCAAGGTCGAGACCTCCTATGGCGTCTACGAGGACAAGAAGGCTGGCGAGCGCATCGAGACCACCATCGGCCGCATCATCTTCAACAGCGTGCTTCCCAAGGACTATGCCTTCATCAACCACGGCATGGACAAGAAGGAGGTCGGACGCCTCATCGAGGATTGTGCCAACACGTACAAGACGCCCGAGATGATGCAGATCCTCGATGGCCTCAAGGCTCTCGGCTTCCATTACGCCACGCGCGCCGGCGTTACGGTATCGGTCTACGACGCGACGATTCCGCCGAATAAGGCCGACATCCTCGCCGAGGCCGACAAGAAGGTTGCCGCCGTCGAGGAAGACTACGAGATGGGCTTCATGAGCGCCGACGAGCGCCATCGCCAGATCGTCGAGATCTGGACCGTCGCCAACGAGGACGTCGGCAATGCCATGGCTGACAACTTCGATCGCTTCAACCCGATCTACATGATGGCCTTCTCCGGTGCCCGCGGTAACATCAAGCAGATTCGACAGCTCGCCGGTATGCGCGGCCTCATGGCCGACCCGAAGGGCGAAATCATCGACCGTCCGATCAAGGCGAACTTCCGCGAGGGCCTGACCGTTCTCGAGTACTTCGTCTCGACGCATGGTTCCCGAAAGGGCATGGCAGATACCGCGCTGCGTACCGCCGACTCCGGTTACCTGACCCGCCGTCTGGTCGACGTCGCCCAGGACGTAATCATCCACGAGGAAGATTGCGGCACGAGCGACGGCATCGAGCAGCCCGTCATCAACCGCAAGGACGAGCCTGATACCAACCTGATCGGCCGCTGCCTGGCAGCCGACGCGGTTGATCCCGCCACTGGCGAGGTCGTCATCGGTGCGGGCGATTACATCGAGACCAACGAGGAGCTCGAGAAGATCGCCAACGCCGGTATCGAGACCGTGAAGATTCGCAGCCTCATGACCTGTCATGCGCATTCGGGCGTGTGCCAGAAGTGCTATGGCTTCGACTTGGCCGCCGGCCGTCCGGTTAACCTGGGCACCGCTGCCGGCATCATCGCCGCGCAGTCCATCGGCGAGCCGGGCACCCAGCTCACGATGCGTACCTTCCACTCTGGCGGTGTCGCGGGCGAGGACATCACGCAGGGTCTTCCGCGCGTCACCGAGCTTTTCGAGGCGCGCAAGCCCAAGGGCCTTGCCATCTTGGCCGAAATCTCCGGTACGCTGCAGATTTCCGCGACCAAGGACAGCCGCACGCTCACCATCCACAACGAGGACGGCGAGGTGCGCGAGTACCAGACGGGCGCACGCGCACAGCTCATGCCGGGCGTTTCCGACATGTGCACCGTCGAGGTCGGCCAGCAGTTGACCAAGGGCTCCATCGATCCGCATGAGCTCCTGCGCCTCACCGACGTCAACACGACGCTGCGCTACATCGTCGACCAGGTCCAGGACGTCTACACGTCTCAGGGCGTCGACATCAACGACAAGCACGTCGAGGTCATCGCGCGCCAGATGCTGCGCAAGGTGACGGTTACCGATCCGGGCAGCTCCAGGTTCCTGCCGGGCGCCCAGGTCAATCGCTACGAGTTCGAGGAAGAGGTCGACCGCATCATGCTCGAGGGAGGCGACGTGCCCACGGCGCGCCCGCTCATCCTCGGCATCACCAAAGCGTCGTTGGCCACCGACTCGTTCCTGTCCGCCGCCTCCTTCCAGGAGACCACCAAGGTGCTGACCGATGCCGCGATCGAGGGCAAGGTCGACAAGCTCCAGGGCCTCAAGGAAAACGTCATCATCGGCAAGCCCATCCCCGCGGGCACCGGCCTGAAGCGCTACCGCGACCTGCAGCTCACCTACAAGGGCGAGCGCATCGACCGCAGCGGTTCGAACAGTGACCGCCTGCCCGACTGGGCACCCGAGGAGCTCCGCGAAACCGAGAGCCTGCTGCCGCAGCCGCAGGAGTGGGCGCTCAACGGCGAGGAGTACCTGGGTGGTGCACCGGGCGACATGGCGATGTTCCTCAACGGCGGCTTTCTCGGCGGCCGCGGACCGCAACTCGCGCCCGAGCTCGCCAAGCTCTACCTCTTCGACGACCTGGGCGTCAGCCAGCGTTGGGCCAACAAGTTCAGCGAGGCGGGCATCGAGATGGTCGGCGATCTGGTCGGCAAGACCGAAGACGAGCTGTTCCGCATCGAGGGCATCGGCGTCAAGGCGATCGAGGAGCTCAGGGCCGGACTCGAGGCTCGGGACCTTCTCTACATCCTCGACGACCCCAAGAAGAGCGACGAGCCGGATGCCTCGCAGCTGCTCGAGATGCTGTTCTCGCCGGAGGATGCCATGTACATGGGCGCCGAGGTTCCCCAGTCCTACAGCGCCGATCCCGACGATTTCATCGGCACGGCTCCGCAACGTCACTCGTCTTCCGACGAAGCCGTTCTCAACGAGCTGCTCGGCGGTCTGGCCGACTCCGGATTCGGCATCACGGACGAGGAATCCGAGAAGCTGGAGAATGCGCAGGACGACGACGGGCTCATCGGCTAAGGCTGTCAAGCATTTTTTCGCCCGAAATACGCGAACAGAAAACCCCCGGTCACATGACCGGGGGTTTTCTTGGGCTCAGGGGCGAAAAAAGTTTGGCCACACCCGGGTGCGTGGCGTTTGACAGCCTCAGATCAGACGAGTAGTCTACCGCCTTGCGCTTTTGAAACCTGCAAAAGCACCACTACGGTAAACCGGTAGCAAAACGAAAGGAACTACATTGCCTACCATTAATCAGCTGGTCCGCAAGGGCCGCGCGAAGGCAGTCGACAAATCCAAGTCGCCCGCCCTCAAGGGCAATCCCCAGAAGCGTGGGGTTTGCACGCGCGTCTACACCGCAACCCCCAAGAAGCCCAATTCGGCTCTTCGCAAGGTTGCCCGTGTCCGTCTCGTCAACGGCATGGAAGTCACCGCTTACATCCCCGGCATCGGCCACAACCTGCAGGAGCACTCGATGGTGCTCATCCGCGGCGGCCGTGTTAGGGACCTCCCCGGTGTCCGCTACAAGATCATCCGCGGTACGCTCGATACCGCTTCCGTGTCCGACCGTGCTCAGGCCCGTAGCCGCTACGGCGCCAAGAAGCCCAAGAACTAAGAAGGGGGAGAGATATGCCACGTCGTTCCGCTGCAGTACGCCGCGAGATCACTCCGGATGCTGTATACAACAATCGCCTCGTCACGCAGCTCATCAACAAGATCCTGCTCGACGGCAAGCGCTCGACTGCCGAGAGCATCGTCTACGGTGCGTTTGACATCGTCGAGGCCAAGACCGGCGAAGATCCCCTGAGCGTCTTCAAGAAGGCCATGGACAACGTCCGCCCGACCGTCGAGGTCAAGCCCCGTCGCGTCGGCGGCGCCACGTACCAGGTGCCCACCGAGGTCAACTCCCGCCGCGCCACCACGCTCGCCATCCGTTGGATCGTCGGCTATTCGCGCGACCGCAAGGAGCGCAGCATGGCCGAGCGCCTCGCCAACGAGATCATGGATGCATCCAATGGTCTGGGCGCGTCCGTCAAGAAGCGCGAAGACGTCTACAAGATGGCCGAATCCAATCGCGCCTTCTCTCACTATCGCTGGTAGGAGGTATACACAATGGCAACGAAGAAAACTCCGCTCGAGGATACCCGCAACATCGGCATCATGGCTCACATCGATGCCGGCAAGACCACCACGACCGAGCGCATCCTCTACTACACGGGCAAGACCCACAAGATCGGCGAGGTTCACGACGGCGCTGCGACCATGGACTGGATGGTCCAGGAGCAGGAGCGCGGCGTGACGATCACCTCTGCTGCCACCACGTGCTTCTGGGACAAGGACGGCAAGTCCTACCGCATCCAGATCATCGACACTCCGGGTCACGTTGACTTCACCTCCGAGGTCGAGCGCTCCCTGCGCGTCCTCGATGGTGCCGTCGCCGTGTTCGACGCCGTCGCCGGCGTGCAGCCGCAGTCCGAGACGGTCTGGCGCCAGGCCTCCCGTTACGAGGTTCCCCGCATCGCGTTCATCAACAAGTACGACCGCATCGGCGCGAACTACTTCCACGCGATCGACACCATGAGGGACCGTCTGGGCGCTCATGCCGTCGCCGCTCAGGTTCCGATGGGCGAGGAAGACCATTTCTGGGGCGTCATCGACCTCGTCACCATGACCGCATGGGACTTCAAGGCCGATGACAAGGGCATGACCTACCCCGAGCCCATGGACGCCATCCCCGACGAGTTCGTCGACATCGTCGAGGAGCGTCGCGCCGAGCTGCTCGAGGCTGCCGCCGATTACGACGATGAGCTCATGGAGCTCGTCCTCATGGACGAGGAGATTCCCGTCGACCTGCTGAAGAAGGCCCTGCGCGCTGGCGTTCTCGCTAACGATCTCAACCTCGTGTTCGTGGGCTCCGCCTACAAGAACAAGGGTGTCCAGGAGCTACTCGATGCTGTCGTCGACTACCTGCCCAGCCCGCTCGACGTGCCGCCCGTCACCGGCATCAATCCCGATACCGACCAGGAGGAGGAGCGCAAGCCGTCCAACAAGGAGCCGTTCTCGTCCCTGGCCTTCAAGATCATGACCGATCCCTACGTTGGCAAGCTCACCTACCTGCGCGTCTATTCGGGTCGTCTGGACTCCGGTTCCTATGTCGTCAATGCCAACAACGGCAAGAAGGAGCGCATTGGTCGCATCCTCGAGATGCATTCCAACGAGCAGCATGATGTCGACTATTGCTCCACGGGCGACATCGTCGCGGCCGTCGGCCTCAAGAACACGACGACCGGCGAGTCCCTGTGCGACGAGGGCCATCCCATCATCCTCGAGTCCATGGACTTCCCCGATCCCGTTATCGACATCGCCGTCGAGCCCAAGACCAAGGCCGAGCAGGACAAGCTCGCCATGGGTCTGCAGAAGCTCGCCGAGGAGGACCCGACCTTCCAAGTCCACACCGACGAGGAGACCGGCCAGACCATCATCGCCGGCATGGGCGAGCTGCACCTCGAGATCATCATCGACCGTCTGACCCGCGAGTTCAAGGTCGAGGCAAACGTCGGCAAGCCGCGCGTCGCCTATCGCGAGAAGCCGGGTCACGAGGTCCTCAACGTCCAGGGCAAGTTCGTCCGCCAGTCCGGTGGTCGCGGTCAGTACGGCGACGCTATCATCAACATGCGTCCGGGCGAGCCGGGAAGTGGCTTCACCTTCGAGAACAAGATCGTCGGCGGTGCGATTCCCAAGGAATACATCCCGTCCGTCGAGAAGGGTATCGAAGAGGCCCTGCAGAGCGGTGTCATCGCCGGCTACCCCGTCCTCGACGTTGCCGTCGAGCTCGTCGATGGTTCCTACCACGATGTCGACTCCTCCGAGGCTGCGTTCAAGGTCGCCGGTTCCATGGCCATCAAGGAGGCCCTGCGCAAGTCCGATCCGATTCTGCTCGAGCCCGTCGAGAGCGTCGAGGTCGAGACGCCCAAGGAGTACATGGGCGATGTCATGGGCAACCTGAACTCCCGTCGCGGCCAGATTCAGGGCCAGGAGGAGCGTGGTACCGCAACTGCCATCACCGCGCTTGTTCCGCTGTCCGAGATGTTTGGCTACGCAACCGACCTGCGTTCTGCCACGCAGGGCCGTGCGTCCTACAACATGCAGTTCGACTCCTATCGTCCCGTTCCCAAGAGCGTGTCCGAGGAGATCATCAAGAAGGCTGGCGGCAGCGCCGAGTAGCGCGAATCCGCTTGATATATGGAGGTTTGAGTTAAGTGGCCAACAAGAAGCAAAAGATTCGCATCAGGCTCAAGGGCTACGATCACGAGATCGTCGACAAGTCGACCAAGCTCATCGTCGAGACCGCAGCCAAGACCGGTGCGCGTATCAGCGGCCCCATCCCGCTGCCGACCGAGCGTAACCTGTACACCGTCATCCGCTCGCCGCACGTCAACAAGGACTCGCGCGAGCAGTTCGAGATGCGCACGCACAAGCGCCTCATCGACATCCTCGACCCGACGCCCAACACCGTCGACTCGCTCATGCGTCTCGACCTGCCGGCTGGTGTCGATATCGAGATCAAGCTCTAAGGCAATAGGGCATAACGCATGCAGGAAAAGGGGGTCGCTCATGACGAGCGGCTCCTTTTTCACGTTCTGCGTCGAGCATGCTTTAAAAGAAATCGACGCGCGATTCCCAGATAATCCCGAACTTTTCCTAGCATTCCGTGGCGCACAGGGGTAATATATCGAACGCTGTGCATTTTTGGCGCAGTGTGTCTAACTCCTGGCGCAAATCTCACGTGCAAAGGGAGCAGGCTCGAAGCCGCGATCCGCTGAGAGAAAGCAAAACCGCTTTCCGCCTCAAGATCGCCTGACAGTAAGGTTGGTAATGGTCAACACGATTCTCGGCCGCAAGCTGGGCATGACGCAAGTCTGGGGAGAGGATGACACCATCATCCCCGTGACCGTCATCCAGGCTGGCCCCTGCGTTATCTCGCAGGTCAAGACCACCGACACCGACGGCTATGAGGCCGTGCAAATCGGTTTCGGTGACATCAAGGAAAAGAAGGTAAACAAGCCCATGCAGGGCCACTTCGCAAAGGCAGGCGTAGCGCCCATGCGCTACCTGCGCGAGGTCCGCGTCGAGGATGCCTCCGAGCATGCAGTCGGTGACACGCTCACCGTCGAGGCGTTCAACGATGTCGACAAGGTCGACGTCATCGGCGTCAGCAAGGGCAAGGGTTTCGCCGGCGTCATCAAGCGTTACGGTTTTGCCGGCGGTCCCGGTGGCCATGGTCACCACTTCCACCGCGCCCCCGGTTCGGTGGGCATGTGCGCTTACCCCGCACGCGTTCTCAAGGGTCTCCGTCTCCCCGGCCACATGGGCTGCGACCGCGTCACGGTCCGCAACCTTAAGCTGGTGCGCGTTGACGAGGAGAACAACCTCATGTTGGTCAAGGGTGCCGTTCCTGGTGGCAAGGGCGCTCTCGTTCAGATCCGTATGGCTTAGAGGAGGGCAGATCAATGGCACAAATCAAGATCACTGACTCCGCTGGCAAGTCTGCGGGTACGATCGAGGTATCCGATGGCATCTTCGCCATCGAGCCCAACGGCGCATGCATCCATCAGGTCGTTCGCAGCCAGATGGCCGCTCGTCGTCAGGGTACGCATGACACCAAGACCCGCGGTCAGGTTTCCGGCGGTGGCCGTAAGCCGTTCCGCCAGAAGGGTACCGGCCGCGCCCGTCAGGGCACGACGCGCGCCGCGCAGTTCCGTCATGGCGGCGTTGTCTTTGGCCCGCATCCCCGTTCCTACGCTTTCCGCGTGAACAACAAGGTCGTCAAGCTCGCCATGGCATCCGTGCTTTCCGGCAAGCTCGCGGCAGACGAGCTCTTCGTCGTCGACGGCTTCAACTTCGAGAAGCCCTCGACCAAGGCCGCTGCCAAGGCTCTCGAGGCCCTCGGTTGCAAGGGTCGCGTCACCGTCGTCGTCAATGACGAGGACGTCAACTCGTTCCTTTCCTTCCGCAACCTCGAGAAGGTTCGCGTCATCGGCGCCTCCGAGTCCAACACCTACGACCTGCTCGATAACGGGTCTCTGGTCATGACCAAGGACGCCGTCGAGTATGTTCAGGAGGTGCTGAGCTAATGGAGGCACGTCAGATCATCATCCGCCCGATCATCACCGAGCGTTCGTTCGACATGCAGGACTTCAATCGCTACACGTTCGAGGTCGCCAAGACTGCCAGCAAGATCGAGATTGCCAAGGCAATCGAGGAGATCTTCAACGTGCATGTCACCAAGGTGAACACCGCCAACGTGAAGTCCAAGCCCAAGCGTCAGCGCTACGTTCAGGGTCGCACGCGTACCTGGAAGAAGGCCATCGTCACGCTCGCCGAGGGTGACAAGATCGAGCTGTTCGCCAGCCAAGATTAATCGGTTACTGAGTTTCCCCTTGGTGCGAGGAGACTTTAAGGGTGTCGAGCGCTCGGCATGGAGCCACCCGGCACCGTGGTAAATCCGGAGTCGACAACCGTATGGAGGTGCACCACCTCCGTTCCCATAGCGGTTGAGCGGCCATCGGAGCAAAGGAGTTAGTTCATGGGAGTAAGGAAGTACAAGCCGTCTTCCCCGGGACGTCGTTTCCAGACGGTCTCTGATTTCGCAGAGATCACGACGACGACTCCTGAGAAGTCGTTGCTGGAGCCGTTGCCCAAGAAGGCCAGCCGCAATAACTATGGTCGCATCACGACCCGTCACCAGGGCGGCGGCCACAAGCGCAAGTATCGCAAGATCGACTTCAAGCGTCGCAAGGATGGTATCCCGGCCAAGGTCGCGTCCATCGAGTATGACCCGAATCGTTCCGCGCGCATCGCGCTGCTCAATTACGCAGATGGCGCCAAGGCGTACATCCTGCAGCCCAAGGGCCTCAAGGTCGGCGACACCGTCGAGTCCGGTCCCGAGGCTGACATCAAGCCGGGTAATGCCCTGCCGCTGGCCAACATCCCCGTCGGCACGCTCGTGCACGCCGTCGAGTTCCAGCCGGGCAAGGGTGCCGCCATGGCGCGCAGCGCCGGTACGAGTATCCAGCTCATGGGCAAGGAGGGCGGCTACGCCATCCTGCGCATGCCGAGCTCAGAAATGCGCCGCGTTCTGCTCGACTGCCGTGCCACTGTTGGCGAGGTCGGCAACGCCGAGCACTCCAACATCCGCATCGGCAAGGCCGGTCGCAAGCGCTGGATGGGCGTGCGTCCTACCGTCCGCGGTACCGTCATGAACCCCGTCGACCACCCGCATGGTGGTGGCGAGGGCAAGAACAAGTCCGCCGGTCGTCATCCGGTCACCCCGTGGGGCATCCCCACCAAGGGTCATCGTACGCGTAACCCCAAGAAGGCGTCGGGTAGGCTCATCATCCGTCGTCGCAAGAAGTAATCGAAGGAGATAACCGTGAGTAGAAGTCTCAAGAAGGGCCCCTACGTGGAGCCGCGCCTCCTCGAGCGCATCATTGCGATGAACGAGGCTGGCGAGAAGAACGTCATCAAGACCTGGAGCCGTTCTTCGACGATCTTCCCCGAGATGGTGGGTCACACCATCGCCGTGCATGATGGTCGTCGTCATGTTCCCGTCTACGTCACCGAGTCGATGGTCGGACACAAGCTGGGCGAGTTCTCCCCGTCCCGCACGTTCCGCGCCCACAAGAAGGATTAGGAGGAGCGTAAATGCAAGCTAAAGCTGTTGCGAAGTACGTTCGCGTTTCTCCGCGCAAGGCGCGTATCGTCGTTGACAAGATCCGCGGCAAGGAAGTCGTCGACGCTCTGGACATCCTGCGCTTCAACGAGCGCGCGATTTCCGAGGTCGTTTCCAAGGTCGTCTCGTCTGCGGCCGCCAACGCCGAGAACAAGTACGGCGTGCGTCCGGAGAATCTCGTGGTCAAGGCCGCCTATGTTGACGAGGGCCCGACCATGAAGCGCTATCGCCCGCGCGCAAAGGGTTCCGCGAGCCCCATCATGAAGCGCACGAGCCATATCACCATCATCGTAGCTACGCGAGAGGAGGCGTAAGGGTCATGGGTCAGAAAGTTAAGCCGACAGGCTTCCGCCTTGGCATCACCGAGGACTGGCGCAGCCGCTGGTATGCGGGTAACGACTACGCCGCCACGCTCGAGAACGATCTCAAGCTGCGCAAGTACGTCGAGAAGAAGCTCAGCAATGCCGCCCTTTCTCGCGTGGAGATCGAGCGAGCTGGCGACAAGATCAAGGTCATCATCACGACTGCCCGTCCGGGTATCGTCATTGGCAAGAAGGGCGCCGGGGTCGACGTCCTCCGCAAGGAGCTCGAGAAGATCTCCGGTGGTCACGTAAGCGTCGAGGTCATCGAGGTCAAGCGTCCCGAGCTTGACGCCAACCTCATCGCGCAGTCCATCGCCGAGCAGCTCGAGGGACGCGTCGCGTTCCGCCGTGCCATGCGCAAGGCCGTTCAGTCCGCGCGCAAGTCGGGTGCCCAGGGTATCCGTATTCAGTGCTCCGGTCGCCTGGGTGGTGCCGAGATGAGCCGCCGCGAGTGGTATCGCGAGGGCCGCGTGCCCCTGCACACCCTGCGTGCGATGATTGACTATGGTTTTGCCACCGCCCACACCACGATGGGCTCCTGCGGCATCAAGGTCTGGGTGTATTACGGCGAGGTCCTTCCCGGCCAGGACAAGAAGAATCCTGCGCTCGAGGGCACGTCTGCCCAGCGTCGCGGCCGTGGCCGTCGTGGCGAGAGGAGGGATCGCTAATGTTGATGCCCAAGCGTTCCAAGTTCCGCAAGGTTCAGCGCGGTTCCATGAAGGGTAAGTCCAAGGGAGGCAACAACCTCAACTTCGGCTCCTATGGCATCCAGGCGCTCGAATCCCATTGGATTACCAACCGTCAGATCGAGGCCGCTCGTATCGCCATGACCCGTTACATGAAGCGTGGTGGCCGCGTGTGGATCACGATCTTCCCGGACAAGCCCATCACCAAGAAGCCGGCAGAGACCCGCATGGGCTCCGGCAAGGGCAATCCCGAGGAGTGGGTGGCCGTCGTCAAGCCGGGCCGCATCATGTTCGAGATCGATGGCGTCCAGCCCGACGATGCTCGCGAGGCCATGCGCCTTGCCATCAACAAGCTGCCCATCAAGTGCAAGATGGTGTTCCGCGAAAACGCCGCCGAGCGCGCAGCCGAGTACGCCAAGGCGCATGCCAAGGATTCCGCTCGCGGTCGCTCCAAGGCAGCCAAGGATACCGCTGCAGCTGCCGCTGCTGCCGCCACCACCGAGGAAGAAGGGGGCGACGAGTAAATGAAGCCTGCAGAGATTCGCGAGCTCACTACCGACGACCTCAATGACAAGCTGACCGAGGCGCGCACCGAGCTCTTTAACCTTCGTTTCCAGATGGCCACCAGCCAGCTGGACAACACCGCGCGCGTGAAGGTCGTCAAGAAGGACATTGCCCGTATTTGCACCGAGCTGCGCGCGCGCGAGATTCGCGCCGCAGCCGAAGCGACCGCTTAAAGAAAGGAGCGAAACCTAAATGAACGAAGAGCGTAATCGTCGTAAGGTTCGCCAGGGCGTCGTCGTCTCGGCTACAAACGACAAGACCATCGTCGTGCAGATCCAGGAGCGCAAGCCGCATCGTGTCTACGGCAAGATGATCACCACCACCAAGAAGTTCCACGCGCATGACGAGGGCAACGAGGCCGGTGTGGGCGATACCGTCCGCATCATGGAGACTCGTCCCCTCTCCAAGCAGAAGCGCTGGCGTCTCCTCGACATCGTCGAGAAGGCCAAGTAGTCAGCTAGAGTAGCAGGAAGGTACTCCCATGATTCAGATGCAATCAATGCTGACTGTTGCTGACAACAGCGGTGCGCAAAAAGTCCAGTGCATCAAGGTTCTCGGCGGTTCGAAGCGCCGTTATGCCGGCCTGGGCGATATCATCGTCTGCAGCGTCAAGGAGGCAGCTCCTAACAGTCAGGTCAAGAAGGGCGATGTCGTGCGTTGCGTCATCGTTCGTCTCAAGAAGGAAGTCCGTCGCAAGGACGGCTCCTACATCAAGTTCGACGAGAACGCCGCCGTCGTGGTTGACGACTCCGGCGCTCCCCGCGGCACGCGTGTCTTCGGGCCCGTCGCCCGTGAGCTGCGCGACCGCAAGTTCATGAAGATCGTCTCCCTCGCACCCGAGACGCTTTAGGGGAAGGTGAGAAGAAGATGACGAAGATGAACATCAAGACAGGCGACACCGTCAAGGTCATCGCCGGCAAGGACAAGGGCGCACAGGGCGAGGTCCTCTTCGCCTTTCCCGAGAAGGGGCGCGTGACTGTCCAGGGTGTCAACCTGGTGCACAAGGCGCTTCGCCCGACCCAGGCCAACCCCAACGGTGGCATCGATACCCGCGAAGCGGCTATCGACGTCTCCAACGTCATGCTGGTCTGCCCGTCGTGCGGTCTGCCGACTCGCATCGGCTTCAAGGTCGACGAGGACGGCAAGGTTCGCGTCTGCAAGAAGTGCGGCAAGGTTATCGACTAACGCAGCACGCCGTCTGGTTTTATAGGCCCTCCATGTGGAGGGGGCGAGGTCGGAAACCCCGCCTTAAATCTCGAAGGAGTTAAGAACTATGGCACCACGTCTCAAGGAGAAGTACTACAACGAGCTCGCCGCCAAGCTCAAAGACGAGCTCGGCATCGAGAATGTCAACGACATTCCCAAGCTCGAGAAGATCGTCGTCAACATGGGTGTTGGCGATGCGGCGACCGACAGCAAGCTCATGGACGCAGCCGTCGAGGATTTGCGCGTCATCACTGGCCAGCAGCCGATGATCTGCCGTGCCAAGAAATCCATCGCAACCTTCAAGCTGCGTGCCGGCATGCCGATCGGCGCTAAGGTCACCCTGCGCGGCGACCGCATGTACGAGTTCTTCGATCGCCTCATCGCGGCTGCGATTCCCCGCATCCGCGACTTCCGCGGTCTGTCCCCGCACAGTTTCGACGGTCATGGTAACTATTCGATGGGCGTTACCGAGCAGATCATCTTCCCGGAGATCGATTACGACAAGGTCGATCGTACCCGCGGCATGGACATCACGTTCGTGACGACCGCCAAGACCGACGACGAGGGCAGGGCCCTTCTCTCCGCTTTCGGATTCCCGTTTGCGGCATAGTGAGGCAGTAAGGTAGAATGTTCGATTGCTGTGCGTTTTCGCGCAGCAATCGGAGTTTAGCGGGAGATGCGCATCTCCCGCGAACAGGAAAGGATGAGCATTGGCAAAGAAATCGATGATCGCCAAGGCAAAGCGCGAGCCCAAGTTCAGCACGCGCGCGTACACGCGTTGCAACCGCTGCGGCAGGCCCCATTCGGTCTATCGCAAGTTCGGTCTGTGCCGAATCTGCCTGCGTGAACTTGCCCTTAAAGGCGAACTCCCCGGTGTCCGCAAAGCAAGCTGGTAAGGCTAGCCCGAGTAGACGCTGGGCTGCTTCGAAACAGGCGCGGCCATCACGGGTGGACGCGAACCGTTCGAGAGCAGTCATCAACGAACCATAGGAGGAATCAATGAGCACGACCGATTCGATCGCAGACATGCTCACGCGTATTCGAAACGCGAACACTGCGAACAAGGAGACGGTTTCCATGCCGTCTTCGCGAAAGCTCGTCGAGATAGCTCGCATCATGAAGGAAGAGGGCTATATCGCGGAGTACGAGATCATCTCGAAGGCGCCGCAAGACGAGCTGTTCATCACGCTGAAATACGGGGACAAGAAGGAGAAGGTCATTCGTGGCCTGCGCCGCATTTCCAAGCCCGGTCTTCGCATTTACGCTGGCAAGAGCGAGCTGCCCCGCGTTCTGGGTGGTCTCGGCACTGCCATCATTTCCACGTCCAAAGGTGTCATGACCGATCGCGATGCCCGCATTGCCGGTGTCGGCGGCGAGGTCCTGGCATATATCTGGTAAGAGCCGAGAAGGGAGCATACACATGTCGCGTATTGGCAAGCTGCCCGTTCCGGTTCCCGCCGGAGTCGAGGTAAAGATCGACGGCAACACCGTTACCGTCAAAGGTCCCAAGGGTGAGCTCACCCAGACCTTCAACGAGAATATGGCCATTAGCCTGGGCGAGGACGGCTCCATCGTCGTCGAGCGCCCCGATGACGCACGCGAGAATCGCGCGATGCACGGCCTGACCCGTTCTCTCATCAACAACATGGTCATCGGCGTGAGCGAAGGGTATTCCAAGACCCTCGAGCTCGTCGGCGTCGGTTACCGTGCCGCACTCAAGGGGGGCAAGCTCGAGATGACGCTCGGCTTCTCGCACCCCGTCATCGTGGATGCCATCGATGGCGTCACGTTCGAGTGCCCCGAGCCCACGATCATCAACATCAGCGGCATTGACAAGCAGCTGGTCGGTCAAGTTGCCGCGGACATTCGCGCCTACCGCAAGCCCGAGCCGTACAAGGGCAAGGGTATTCGCTACCAGGGCGAGCACATCCGCCGCAAAGAGGGCAAGGCAGCCAAGTAATAAGAATGCGCCGGCCGTTGCGCCGGTTGATTTCAAGGAGAACGGTACAGTATGGATAAGCTCAAGGCAAAGAAGGCGAAACTGCAGCGTCGCCAGCGCCGCGTGCGTGGCAAGGTTGCAGGTACGCCCGAGCGTCCGCGCCTGCGCGTGACGCGTTCCAACACTAACATCTACGCTCAGGTCATCGACGATGTCGCTGCCGTCACGTTGGCAAGCGCGTCTTCGCTTGACAAGCAGGTCAAGGCCACCGGCAAGAGCGGTGGCAACATCGAAGGTGCTGCCGAGGTGGGCAAGCTCATCGCCCAACGTGCCCTCAACGCGGGTATCGGCGAGGTCGTATTTGACCGCGGCGGCAATCTCTACCATGGTCGTGTCAAGGCGCTCGCCGAGGGCGCCCGCGAAGCCGGCCTGAAATTCTAGGGGGAGGGAAACATGGCACAGAGGCCTAACAACAGGAAGTCAAACAGGCAGGCTGCACAGCAGGCTCCCGAACTCGAAGAGCGCGTTGTTTACATCAACCGCGTTTCCAAGGTCGTCAAGGGCGGCCGTCGCTTCGGCCTGACCGCGCTCGTCGTCGTCGGCGATCGCAACGGCAACGTCGGTGTCGGCATGGGCAAGTCTGCCGAGGTGCCCATCGCTATCAGCAAGGGCGTCGAGGACGCCAAGAAGAACATGTTCAAGGTTCCGCTGACCGAGGAAGGCACCATTCCGCACGAGGTCATCGGCGAGTTCTCCGCCGGTCGCGTTCTGCTCAAGCCCGCCACGCCAGGTACTGGCGTCATCGCCGGCGGTCCGGTTCGCGCCCTGCTCGAGCTTGCCGGCGTCAAGGACGTGCTGTCCAAGTCGCTCGGCACCGACAACGCGATGAACATCGTCAAGGCGGCAGCCGAGGGCCTCAAGGAGCTCCAGAGCCCCCAGCAGGTTGCGGCACGTCGCGACATGACCGTTGCTGAAATCTACGGAAAGAAGGTTCAGTAATGGCTAACGCAAAGAAGACGCTGCGTCTGACGCAGGTTAAGAGCTCGATTGGCTACAAGGCCGATCAGGCCAAGACGCTCAAGGCCCTTGGCCTGGGCAAGATCGGCTCCACGGTCGAGCAGGTCGACAACGATGCCATCAGGGGCATGATCTTCAAGGTCAAGCACCTGATCGAGGTCGAGAACATCTAGCAAGCACGTGATGGGCCGCATCGCCAGGGTGCGGCTCACGACAAGGTAGTCCGCCGGCGGCGAGCAGCCGGCTTCGTTCGCAGGATGCGGATGAACGCGAAAAGGAGACATCATGGATCTTTCTGAACTCAAGCCGGCCGAGGGATCGACCAAGAAGCGCAAGCGCGTCGGTCGCGGACATGGCTCGGGCCATGGCGGAACGTCTGGCCGCGGCATGAACGGCCAGGCTTCGCGTGCCGGCGGCACCAAGGGCCCGGGCTTCGAGGGCGGCCAGACGCCGCTCGCGATGCGCCTTCCCAAGCTCCCCGGTTTCCGCAACGTCAACCGTAAGGAGTACGTGCCGGTCAACGTCGGTCGTCTTGACGAGAAGTTTGCCGCCGGCGAGACCGTCAACGGCGAGACGCTCGTCGAGAAGGGCATCATCAAGCACCCCGATGCGCTCGTCAAGGTTCTCGGCGATGGCGAAATCACCAAGGCCCTCACCATCCAGGTCGACAAGGTTTCCGCTTCTGCAAAGGCCAAGATTGAAGCGGCCGGAGGAAAGGTCGAGTAGCCGTGCTCAACGCACTCATTAACGCAATGAAGGTGAAGGAGCTTCGTCACAAGATCTTCTTCACCCTGGGAATCATAGCGCTGTATCGTGTTGGCTCGTTTATCCCCGTTCCCGGCATCCCGTTTGCCGACCTCGTGTCGAACTTCCGTGACACGAGCACGAACGCCGGTCTGCTCATGCTCAACCTGTTCTCTGGTGGCGCGCTCGAGTACTTCTCGGTGTTCTCGCTCGGCATCATGCCCTATATCACCGCCTCGATCATCATGCAGCTCATGCAGGGCATCATTCCCGCCCTGCAGCGCTGGCAGAAGGAAGGCGAGACCGGGCAGCGCAAGGTCACGCGTATCACGCGCTACCTGACGCTCGCGCTGGGCCTGATCAATGCCATCGGCTACCTGGTCCTGTTCCAGAACGCCTTCGGAGTCGATTTCTCCACGACGGGCATGCCCACGTGGCTGATCAGTGCGGTCATCATCATCACGCTCGTTTCGGGCACCGCTCTCATCATGTGGATGGGCGAGCTCATCACGCAGCGCGGCATTGGCAACGGCATGTCGTTGATCATCTTCGCGAACATCATCGCCCGCCTCCCGAGCGCGCTGCTCGATTCCATCCAGAACTCCACCGACCAGATGCAGGGCATCCTCATGACCGTGCTCATCATCGCCGTGATTCTCATCACGATTCCGGGCATCGTCTTCATCGAGCGTGGCCAGCGTCGCATTCCGGTGCAGTATTCCAAGCGTGTCGTGGGGCGCAAGGTCATGGGCGGCCAGTCCACGTACCTGCCGTTCAAGGTCAACGGTTCGGGCGTCATCCCCATCATCTTCGCTTCCGCGCTGCTTTACCTGCCTGCCCAGATCGCCGCGTTCTTCAGTGACGCGGGCTGGTTGCAGGCCGTCGCGAACTTCTGCTCCGCTGGCTGGGGCAACTGGATTCTGACCTTCGGGCTGATCGTCTTCTTCGCGTACTTCTACACGTCGATGATCTATCATCCGCAGGAGACGGCTGACAACCTGAAGAACAACGGCGGCTTCATCCCCGGCGTTCGCCCGGGTGGTGCGACCGTGCAGTACATCAAGAACGTGATCAACCGCATCACGCTTCCGGGTGCGATGTTCCTCGCGGCCATCGCGATCATCCCGTCCATCCTGTACTCGTTCACGGGCAACACCCTGATCCAGCTGTTTGGCGGAACCTCCGTCCTCATCATGGTCGGCGTCGCGCTCGACACGATGACCAAGCTGGAGAGCCAGTTGAAGATGCACAATTACGACGGCTTCTTCAAATAGACTGAGGAGAATTCTATGAACATCGTACTCCTGGGCGCCCCCGGCGCCGGAAAGGGCACCCAATCCGCTCGCCTCGTCGACGAGTTCGGCTTCACGCACCTTTCCACGGGCGACCTGCTTCGCGCGGCCGTCAAGGAGGGAACCGAGCTTGGTGTCAAGGCCAAGTCCTACATGGATGCCGGCGAACTCGTGCCCGACGAGGTTGTCATCGGCTTGGTCGAGGAGAAGCTCAAGGCTGCGCCCGAGGCATCGTTCCTGCTCGACGGCTTTCCGCGCACTCCGGCCCAGGCCGTCGCCCTCGATGGCGTGCTTGCCAATCTTGGCAAGAAGCTCGATTACGCAATCGCCCTCGAGGTCGATTCCGAGGCCCTCGTCGCGCGCATGTCGCAGCGCCGCGTCTGCCATGAATGCGGATATCCCGGCACCGTCGAGACGGGCCCGGTTTGCCCCAAGTGCGGCGGCGAGATGTACCAGCGCGCCGACGACAACGAGGAGACGGTGCGCAACCGTCTGGCCGTTTACGAGAAGTCGACGAGCCCCCTCATCGACTACTATCGTGGCAACGGCATTCTCATCGAGCTCGATGGCGGCAAGTCTCCCGATGACGTGTTCGCAGAGCTGAGGAAGGCCATCGGCAAGTAGAATCGCATGAAACGCTTTCGCTTGGATGGCGTCAAGATCAAGTCGCCAGCAAAAATCGAAGCGATGAAACGGGCCGGCCGCTTGAGCGCACAGGCGCTTGAGGCGGTCGGCCTGCTTGTTGCGCCGGGCGTCTCGACGGCCGAGCTCGATGCTTGCGCGGAGCGAGTTATCGTGGACGGCGGCGGGTGTCCCGCGTTCAAGGGATACGGGGGCTTTCCGGCGACCATATGCGCCTCGGTCAACGACATGGTCGTTCATGGCATCCCCTCCCGTGAGGTCATCTTGCGCGAGGGCGACGTCATCTCGATCGATACGGGCGCCATCGTCGACGGGTGGGTGGGCGACAATGCCGCAACCTTTGCCGTCGGCGCGATCGACGATGAGAGACGTGCCTTGCTCGAGGCGTGCGAGGCATCGTTGGAGGCCGGCATCGTACAGGCGGTTCCCGGAAATCATCTGGGGGACATCGGACATGCCATCCAACAAGTCGCCGGTCTGGCGGGTTTTGGCGTCGTGCGTAACTATGCGGGGCACGGTATCGGGCGCAGCATGCACGAGCCTCCGCTTGTTCCCAACTATGGGCAAGTTCGCACGGGCATGCGTCTCGAACGGGGTATGGTCATTGCCATCGAGCCCATGCTCACGGCAGGCACCCATGAGGTTCGCACCATCGATGACGGATGGGGCGTCGTGACTTGCGATGGACGTCCCGCTGCGCACTTCGAGCGCACGGTTGCCATCACCGATGACGGACCGCTCGTCCTGACGCCGTGGAATCTCGTGAAAAATTCACTGGAAACCAAAGACCTGTTGCAGTAATATGTTTGATTACGTTTGTGATGATTCAAAATGGGAGAGATACGTCCGTGAGCAAAGAGGATGCAATTGAACTTGAGGGAAAGGTCGTCGAGCCCCTTCCCGATGCGATGTTCAAGGTCGAACTCGAGAATGGCCACCAGGTCCTGGCCCATATCTCGGGCAAGATGCGCATGCACTACATCAAGATCCTTCCCGGTGACAAGGTGACGGTGGAGCTTTCGCCGTACGACCTCGACCGTGGCAGGATCACCTATCGTTACAAGTAAGACCTGCGGCATACCGCATGCGATGGGATGCCTGGGCATTCCTGTCGCCGTAAACAAGAAAACTACCGCCTGCGGCTGGGCGTGACTATAAAACGAAGTGTCAACACTTTCGGAAAGGTAAGGACATTATGAAGGTGCGTCCTTCGGTAAAAAAGATGTGCGATAAGTGCAAGATCATCAGGCGTCATGGCAAGGTGTACGTGATTTGCGAAAACCCGCGCCACAAGCAGCGCCAAGGCTAAGAAGGGGAGCGACATTGGCTCGTATACTCGGTGTCGACCTTCCGCGCGACAAGCGCGTGGAGATTGGTCTGACTTACATCTACGGTATCGGTCTGACCCGCGCAAAGAAGATCTGCGAGGAGACCGGCGTTAATCCCGACACGCGCGTGCGCGATCTCACCGAGGAAGAGGTCGTCAAGCTGCGTGACAACATCGATGCAAACTACACGGTCGAGGGTGACCTGCGTCGCGAAACTTCGCAGAACATCAAGCGACTGATGGAGATCGGCTGCTATCGTGGCCTGCGCCATCGTCGTGGTCTGCCCGTTCGCGGTCAGCGCACTCACACCAACGCTCGTACCCGCAAGGGCCCGCGTCGCCAGATCGGCGCCAAGAAGAGGGGCTAGGTGAGAGGACAGCATGGCTAAGAAGCAACAGAGCACGACCCGCGTCCGTCGCGCAGACCGCAAGAACATCACGGTTGGTCAGGCTCATATCAAGAGCACGTTCAACAACACGATCGTTTCCATCACCGACACCCGCGGAAACGTCATTTCCTGGCAGTCCGCAGGTACGGCTGGGTTCAAGGGCTCCCGCAAGTCCACGCCGTTCGCGGCGCAGATGGCCGCCGAGAAGGCCGCCAAGATGGCGATGGAGCACGGCCTCAAGAAGGTCTCCGTCTTCGTCAAGGGTCCCGGAAGCGGCCGCGAGACCGCCATCCGCTCGCTCCAGGCCGCCGGTCTGGAGGTCGCGAGCATCCAGGACTGCACGCCCATCCCGCACAACGGTTGCCGTCAGGTCAAGCGTCGTCGCGTCTAGCTTAGAAAGGTAACAAGTCATGGCAATTAACAGGACCCCGGTTCTGAAGCGCTGCCGCCAGCTGGGCATCGACCCCATCGTGCTGGGCTATACCAAGGAATCCAAGAAGCAGCCCAAGCAGCGCCGTCGCCAGGAGAGCGAGTACGGTCGTCAGCTTCGCGAGAAGCAGAAGGCCAAGTTCATCTATGGCGTACTCGAAAAGCAATTCCGCGGCTACTTCCACAAGGCACGCCGCATGCAGGGAGTCACGGGCGAGAACCTCATGAGGATTCTCGAGTCCCGTCTCGACAACGTCGTGTTCCGTCTGGGTTTCGCGCGCACGCGCAAGGAGGCCCGTCAGACGGTCACGCATGGTCACATCACGGTCAACGGCAAGCGTGTCGACATCCCGTCGTATCGCGTGAGCGCAGGTGACCTCGTGGCAATCGCCCCCGCGGCAAAGGACCTTCTCGTGATCAAGAGCGCCCTCATTTCCAACGAGCGCGTCCAGGTTCCCGCCTGGCTCGAGGTCGACATCGAGAAGCTCCAGGGCAATGTCATTTCGCTGCCGACACGAGATCAGATCGATCTGGATATCCAGGAGCAGCTCATCGTCGAGCTTTATTCGAAGTAATTTTCACCCTGTCCTTATCCGGTTCGAGTCTCGAGGAGGCTACTTAATGACTGAGTTCATGAAGCCCAACATCACCGTCGAGCAAGTTGGCGACAATATCGCGCGATTCGTCATGGAACCGCTCGAGCGTGGCTATGGCCAGACGCTCGGTAACGGCATGCGTCGTGTCCTGCTGTCCTCCCTGGACGGCGCTGCGGCAACCGCCATCAAGATCGAGGGCGTGCAGCACGAGTTCACGTCCGCTCCTGGTGTCGTGGAGGATGTCACCGACATTGTTCTGAATATCAAGGGTCTCGTCTTCGCTCCCTTTGCCGGTGGCGAGGAGGCTACCGCCACGCTCTCCGCGCAGGGCCCCTGCGTGGTCACCGGCGCGGACCTGGAAGTCCCCACGGAATTCCAGCTCATCAATCCCGAGCATGTCATCGCGACGCTCTCCGAGGGCGCCCAGCTCGAGATGTCCGTCCGCATCGGCGTTGGCCGTGGCTACGTGCCTGCCGAGCGCAACAAGCGTCCGGAGGACCCCATTGGCATCATTCATGTCGATTCGCTGTTCTCGCCGATCCGCCGTTGCACCATGGACGTCACGGACACCCGCGTCGCTCAGCGCACCGACTACGACAAGCTCATTCTCGAGGTCGAGACCAACGGCGCGATCAGCCCCGTCGAGGCTGTCTGCCAGTCCGCCAACATCATCAACCAGCACATGATGGCCTTCCTGTCGCTCGACGAGAGCGGCGAGGAAGTCGAGGTGGCGAGCATCTTCGCCCCCGAGGGCCCGAGCAAGAACACCGAGCTCGAGAAGCAGATCGAGGATCTCGACCTGTCGGTCCGCTCGTACAACTGCCTGAAGCGCGCCGGCATTCATTCGGTGCGCCAGCTGGTCGAGTATTCCGAGAACGACCTGCTCAACATCCGCAACTTCGGCGCCAAGTCCATCGAAGAGGTCAAGGACAAGCTTCAGTCGATGGACCTCAGCTTGAAGCTTTAGTACGTAGGAGATTCAATGAGGCATTACAAGAAGGGCCGCAAGCTGGGTACCGATGCCAGCCACACCAAGGCCATGAAAAAGAACCTGGCGGTCGCCCTGTTTACCAACGACCGCATCAAGACCACGGTCACGCGCGCCAAGGAAGTTCGCGGTGACATTGACCGCATCATCACCTGGGCCAAGAAGGGTGACCTTCACTCCCGTCGCCTGGCCATCGCCGCCCTGGGCGACAAGGAGCTCGTCCGCGAGGTCTTCGAGAAGGCCGAGCAGGGCATGTGGGCAGATCGCAACGGCGGTTATACCCGCATCATGAAGCTTGGTCCGCGCAAGGGCGACAACGCCCCCATGGCGATTCTCGAGCTTGTCGAGGAGGCCGTCGTTCCCAAGGCCAAGGCCGATGACAAGCCCGCAAAGAAGTCCGCTGCCAAGAAGGGCGCGAAGTCCGAGGACAAGACCGCCGATGAGATCGAGGATCTGATCGAGGAGGGCACCGAGGACAAGAACGACAACGACAAGGACGATGTCGAGGAGTTCGCCGAAGGCGAGGAAGACCGCATCGACTCCATTGCCGAGAGCGATGTCCGCGAGGATGCCGTCGAGGCTGAGAAGGCCGAGGACGAAGCCTCCGTCGAGGATGCCGTTCTCGAGGCCAAGGAGGCCGAGGTGGCAAAGGCCGAGGCCGAGAACATCGAGAAGATCAAGGAGGAGGTCGCCGAGGAGGAGCGCGAGCTTATCGACGACGTCAATCCCATGTCCAAGGAGGAGCATGCCCTCGAGGGCGCCGATGAGAAGGCCGAGAAGCACGAGGATGACGAGTAGCGAACTCGCTTCTCGTCGGGTGTGAAGATGACGCAGGCGCTCGCCTTTGGCACCTACATCCCCGGCACGAGCCCCATCCACGCTTTGAATGCGCAGGTCAAGGTTATCTTGGCCTGCGTTTTTTCCATTGCCGTGTTCTTCGTTGAGAGCTGGCCCGGGCTGCTCGTCATCACGGCGTTCGTCGCCATGCTCTACATGCTCGCGCGCGTTCCCGTGACCAAGGCGGCACGCGGCCTCGTTCCCGTCGCATTCATCCTCGTGTTCACCGTCGTCGTTCATGCCTTCAGCATCAGCATGGGCTCCTCGGCGGCACCGGGACTGAGCTCCGCGGGTTCCCTGGGGCTCACGCAAGAATGGGTCCTCTTCGGGAGCTTTGGCATCACGCTCGACGGATTGATGCGAGGCATTTTCTTCGCCCTGCGCATCGTGCTGCTCGTGCTCATCTGCTCGCTCTTGACCTTCACGTCATCGATGATGGATCTGACCGATGCCATGCTGCGCATGTTCGGTCCCCTCAGGCGCCTGGGGGTGCCCGTCGATGACATCGCCATGATGATTTCGATTGCCTTGCGCTTCATCCCCACGGCGGCGCATGAGGCGCAGATGATCCAACTCGCGCAGAAGGCGCGGTGCGCGAACTTCGATGACGGCAACGTCTTCGTGCGGCTCAAGTCATGGGTTCCCGTGTTCGTCCCGTTATTCGTGCGCCTATTTCGTCGTGCCGACGATCTGGCCGATGCCATGGACGCGCGTTGCTATGCGGGCGGCAAGCGCACGCGCATGACCACGACGAGGATCTCCGTGGGCGATATCGTGACGCTCGTCGTCGGCATCTTGGCGATTGTCGCGCTCTGCGTGTTCTTGTGAGGGGGGGCGGAGGTGTCGCCGCTGCGCTCATAGTCCTGTGCTCGCTTGAAAGCGCCACTGGCGCTTTCTGCTCGTGCGGAAATCGCGCAGCGGCGACACCTCCGCCCTGTTTAATAGTGGGACAAATGGCCTGTCCCCTTGTCCCACTCCCGCATCTACCCATCCAGAAGGAGCCATTGATGAAGCAACAATCACTCGTTCTCACGCTTGCCTATAACGGCTCCGCGTATGCGGGGTTTGCCAAGCAGAAGGATCCGTGTCTCTGCACCATTCAAGGTGAGCTCGAACGCGCTCTGGCAACCTACTTTCGGCATCCCGTCGAGACCGTGTGCGCGGGGCGTACCGATGCCGGTGTGCATGCGCTTGGGCAAGTCGTGTCATGTGTGCTTGATGAGACCGACTTCGATGGTGTCACGCCCGGGCGCCTCACCATCTCGCTCAATGCGCTCACGCCCGATGACATCGTGATCAAGGCGATGGACTTTGCACGTCCCGAGTTTTCCGCTCGCTTTGATGCAACGACTCGCGAGTATCGGTATCGCATCGTTACCGGACCTGTTCCGCCACTGTTTTTGTCGGACTTCGCTTGGTGGAGAAGGGGCGAGCTGGATATCGAAGCCATGCGCCAGGGCGCGGCCCATCTCATTGGCGAACATGACTTCAAGTCGTTCTGCAAGGCGGCAAGCGCCGAGGGAAAGACGACCATGCAGCGCGTCGACGAGATTTCCATCACGCATGAGGAGCAGATGGGGGAGAGCTGCCTGCTCGTCAAGGTCGTCGGCAACGCCTTTCTACACTCGATGGTGCGCACCATCGTCGGCACGCTCGTGCAGGTGGGAGCTGGGAATCGCGAACCTGGCTGGGTCGCCGACGTGCTCGCGGCACGCGATCGCGGCGCGGCGGGCGAGACGGCCCCGGCTTGCGGCCTCACCTTCTGGCATGTGAATTACTGAGCAACGGGGGATGAGACACATTGGACAGGCACATCTGTCTCATTGTGAAGTAATGAGACAGATGTGCC